>Ga0209673_1000176_pt1 | contig 129478 bp, 126 predicted proteins | sample AraplaCol_mMS_r2_2_FD_184274 | JGI IMG/M metagenome (GOLD analysis project Ga0209673, IMG submission 184274) | Arabidopsis root microbial communities from North Carolina, USA - plate scrape MF_Col_mMS_r2 (SPAdes) (version 3) | ecosystem: Host-associated > Plants > Roots > Endosphere | place...
CCCCCCCCCCCCCCCCGGCCGCCCCTCTATCAGTACAGCAGGAACTACTTTATACCACATGAAGAGATATTTGGCCAAACGAATCCTTTGCTATAGAATCGGCTCCATTGCTGAGAAGTAATATAACTGATTCTTCGCAGTTTTGAAATGTTGCTAGATACAGCATACTACGACCAAGAAAATCTCGTATATTAATGTCTGTTTCTCTTTCGAGAAAGCGTCGAATCACATATCTATATTTGTGAGGGCCGTCCGCGCCGGATGGGCAATATACCGGAGGAAGCAACTTGTTCTCTCCATTACAAAAATATCCATATAGCAGAGCACGGAATATTGGATGAACAGCCGTCGAGTCAATATTATCAAGACCGGCACCTGCCAAAAAAAAACATATTCCACAGCAATACCACCGAACTTCAAAACCAATACGAGAAGGGCTAAACCAGTACCTACTGGTAGTAGGTACTATTCTTGGTATTCATGGCTACTCTATTTCCGATCAGAAAAGGGACAATGTATTGATTTTTACTCAAGACAGCCAGATGTCAAACAGTATTCCCGTTCTGATCTTGAACATTTGGGCTCGCTCTATATTCAACCAATAGCTGAACAAAATCACAACAGCCTACCCCTGCTGCAAGAAACAATGAAGTAAAACTGTTGAAATGAGGCCTCTCAAACATGCGGTATGGGGTCCCACCGTTGTATAGTTTAGTAATTATGCGTTTGAAGCTGTCAAACAAAATCAAGTCTGGTATATTGCCATATTGGTCAAATCCGTGAGGATTCACGCCGTCGCAGTGGCTAAGGGCCAAGGGCGATGGTTTCCAACTTCAGACTACTCATTATTTTATTGTTTGAGGAAATTTATGTAGTAGTTTAGAAAAGAAATACATGGCAACCCCGCCAGAATGTGCCTGATAGTAACTGGAGCCGTTACTGTTTCCGACCGATAACAGTATATCTGGTAAAGGCCAAGTATGATCCATCTCGTGTCTCCTTGGCAGCCTGGTTCAGCATTTGTTTGAACATTGCAGCTACATCTTTGTCATCTTCCTTACTTCTTGCAAGGACTTCCGTAGCCAGCAGTCCGCATTCATGCCAGGATAACGCTAGATGTGGTGGGCACTCTTTAGCATCGCATTCAACTGCTTTAAACTGCTTTAAACTGCTTTTTGGCGAACAAGCCGGGAAGTTTAGGTACCCAAGCTGGGCGAAGTCTGTCGTCATTACCCTGAAACATTTTCAGCAACTTGAGCTGTGCATCGGCCTCGACTTCTGGCCTGATCTTTTCCAATCGACATGAATTTACGTCCATGTCTGTCCATTGCAGGTATCCGCCCGGTTCTATATAGATGAGATTCAGCTCGATTGGGAAAGCAGAAATCGAAAGCTCAACTTACTGAGAAGCTTAGCCAGGCTGTCAAGGACATGTTCTAGATCTGGCTCTTGAAGAACAAAGGCGAAGAACCGGACATGAACCACATCGTAGGCGCCAATTAAGTGCTCGGGCACGTCTTCTTTAATATCCCATAAATTAAACTTGACATTGTCCGGGAGCAATTCCGGTAGCGGTGTAGCATCAAGAGAGATATCCAATCCATCTAGTCTGACCGAGCTTGGAAACTTGCCCACTTGATCTGTGAGCCATGTTCTACAGAAGATTAACAGACTTTTCGGCGACTGAGATAAAAACCCGATTGATCTTACCCAGTACCTGTGCCCACGTCTACAATGCTCAAATTCGCTGATTCAGTGGGAATTGAAGGATGAATGTGATATCCGAAGAGCTGTACAGCGAGATAGTGTTGTAAATTAATTCTGTACATTCTTCTTTAGTTTCCATGTTGCCTTGCTTTGGAGTTGGATGAGTTACCGGTTGTTGTCCAGGTAGTCCCTGGTAAAGACGTAATCTTTTGCATATGACATAGTTCCTTGCTTGGAGACTTACAAAGGAGGAGCTTTGGAAAGACTCGGTGGATGATTGTGCGAGTTTGGTTTCCTGGCAGGAGTGATCCTCCAATATGCCAAAAGAAAAGAAAAGAAAAGAAAGATTAGACCCAAAGAACGAAACATAAGGAGGACAAAGCAGAAGGAAGCCTTATTTATGGCACGATCCGGCCGGCAGCCTTGTGTTGACTACTGTGACCCGCGGGGTATTCACGTTGGTGGCTTAACAGCACTCAGATACCAGATGTTTAACGAATGTAGCGCTCGGATAATGTGCATTTGTTATTAGTTCGCGACCTTTCGGATCGAAAAACAAAAACCAGGATTTTTCTCGCACTTTATCATTGATGCCTTTTTTGTTCTGATGGCCGAAGTATAGCCCATATAGGACGGAGCGCCACATCGAAGGCCACTGCGCGGATCCACTCACTCAGCACGGCTTAAGCCAATGAAATCAAGAACCCATCGCAGCCCCTGTAAGCGTTTGGGACGTCTCAAGACTGATCTAGGCTAGACTGCTTGGACTAGGAGAAACACAGCACTAAGTGCGAGCTTATATGGTGTATAGCCTTCTACGCCGTCTGTGCTCTTCAATAGGCCATGTTGTGACTAATTTCGCTCAAGAGGATTCTCCCAAGAGTCAGACATTCTCGAAAGAATGATACTGTTCTCGGGCTTCCAAGTGCCCATATCTTTTAGGATGATCTACCCAAGAGCAAGCTTTTATTAACGCGTTCTCACGATTTCTCTCATTGTATCCTCTGTACAATCCTGGATTCGCACAAGAAACGGCTCTTATTTCTATCAGTCTCCTCTCTCACCGGGCAACCTGGCTCATATCTTCCATGGTCTAAAGTGAGAATCTCCCTCGAGAAGTGGTTTTCTAGCCCAAATTCGTTTGGCATACTGATGGGCATTGATGCGAGGGTCTGTCAGTGCCTTGCGCATCTGGGCAACATAAACTAGTACTTCATCCGTGGACCACGACGACGGATCCCCGTACTTAGTAAGTACATTGAATAACCATTCCTCCATTCCAACTAACCAGTGTTGCAGATTAACCATGCCAGCATTTTTTAGTGATTTATCCCGTGGCTAGGGTCCAATCAGCCATTTTTTTGGTTTTTTCATGAACATCAACGAAGCCAGCTTTCCCGATAGATGCATGTATTGTTGTTATTACGCCGAGTGAGCCGGCCACAAAAAATCGAGGTCCCCAGGTAAATAGCACGCTGTCCTTTGGAATACTTTCGTCGTCACACTCGCACCGAAGACTCATTCCAATCTGTCCAAACCAGCCGCCAGGTTCAAGGTTCTTGTACAGTAATATTGGAAACCAGATTTACCTCTACATAGACTGCGGCACGGTTTTGGATTTGGTGTTGAGATGTTAACCAAAACCAAATCGATTTGGTTTGCGGTCTTGAGATTCTAACGAAAATCTAACCGCAAAATAGTGAGGTCTTGAAATTTTTACCAAATCCAAACCACAATGCGGTTTTTTTGCAAAAACTGCAAATCTTGGCATATTCGTTCTGTTTGCAAAACCGCGGTTAACCACAAAAACTGCTGCGTTCTTGAATTGTTAACCAAAATCTAACCGCAAAATCGTGAGGTCTTCAAATGCTAACCAAAACCGCTGCGGTTTTGGTCGGGTTTTCGGCCAAATACTACTCCGTAGTAGGTAATGATCTAAGTTTTTAGGCTGCTGGTTGGAATGCCAAGTATTTAACATATATCCTCCAGTAGTTTACAATTAAGCCTTCCGTTGTCTTCTTGGCAACTTGAACTTGTTGCTGAGACGTGTCCTCCAAGCGGCTAGGCTTGGACACAGGATTTGAGCGCTCCACCTTGGGGCCGGGGCTGGGGCCAGGGCTGGGGCCAGGGGCGAAAGGGGCGGGATTGCTTGGGCTATACGGAGTAAATATGTATGCACAGTATATTGCTTAGTATCTCATCGGCCCCCTCCAAAATCTACTAGTGCGACGTACTGCGTCGCACTTACTAATGTATATTACTATCTGGGAAACTACACTTCGTCGCTCCCAAGGAATACGTGTTTCTTTAGGAAAAGATGCACGTGGGGGCCTGGACTGCCCCCGACTTCATTCTAAGGTTGTTGGGGCCGTTTGTGAAGGGGCCTGATATCTCACAAACGGCCCCAACAGCCTTAGAATGAAGCATCTGGGTGATGGATATAAATTACCCTTTTTTCCTTCTCCTGAGAAGTACTCACATCTCGAATACTACTTCCTCACCATTCATCATGAATTTGAAGTTACCTCAGATCCTCCTAGCCCTAGGCTTTTCCTCTCTAGCTATGGCAGACATCTCGTCTAAGTGTGACCCAAGTACCGCCGAATTCGACACCAAAGATTCTCCATCCCATATGTCTGTTCAATGCGGGTCGGAGTTATATTGGCATCTCGACTTAAACCACTGTTTCTTGAATCAAGATGGTACCCTTAATTACTATAAAGAGTAAGATGAATTTATCTTTATATCTATTTTGGAACTGAATAATATCTAACTTTTCGTTTTCGCTACAGTGGTAATGCCTTCGTCTCCTACGCTATTACCGATGACAACAAGCAAGATATTCTCGACCTTGCTGGTAAGTTCTCTTCTCCTAGACTTATCATAGATAATAGAGACTAATAGAGCCACAGTTAAAAATCTCGAACTAAACGATGATGGAAAACCGAGTTGCTTTGGATATGACTCATACTCAATGTTTTAATTGATTTTAATTCGTTGCGGGGTTGGATCTTAGTATAGGCTAGGGTTTCCCCCAGATGTTTAATTTCATCCACCTTTAGGAGTGTCGAAAGAAGCTAGTCAAGGTTTGAACGTGATACAAACTTTCCCAGGCATGTAGCTCAAAAGTTTCAGTGTTTTGGAGATATATCCTGTACACAATGCACAGAAAATGGTTGTGGCTGTGTTTTCGACACTCGGTCCGATCGCCGACGCCGAAGCCACCTTAAGTTGTTTCAGCTGAATCGAATCCTTCAAAGCATTGTAGCTCAATCAAATAATTATTGTTTCCGCGGTTTCCAGAAACGAAAGTTAGTGATAATAGGAAATGGAAATGAACAAAAAATACAAAATACAGAAAAAAAATCCAATAAAAAAATTTATAGATGACTAATATTTGCAAAGGGGAGATAATATAAATTTTGGTATTTTTAGCCATATGTACTACTATGTAATCAGTATGCAAATGACACATTCCGACACACCTTGACAATTGACTAATGCAGAAATTTTTTGATGGTAGTGTGCTAAGGATCAAATTGCAAGGGGTTGCCTTGAAAATATGAAATGGAAGCTGAGTTGACACTGGAAGTCGGAGACTGCCACGCGAATTTCATGAGTAGCCATAAGCAGAGACTCCCTGCTAACCATCTCGTCTAGGGCAAGTCATATCTGGTCACTTGGAAGTTCTTGAATACCTATTCAAGAACTTCCGATTGATTTGATGTCCATAGTATGGTAAGTTAGTAATATTAGGTAATATTACTAACTTACCATACTATGGACATCAAATCAATTCGGATATACAATCTGATTCCTCTCGCGTCACTTTCAAAATTATCACGTACCTACGTGATATATGTAGGTACATATCCTATGATGGATGGTTCCAGCGATAGATAAATCAAATTTCATACTATGAAATTTGATTTCACAAGGTTGTGAAATATCTTCTCTTCTCTATCCAATGCAACACCAGGTGGCACCCACATATACTATATGTGGGTTTAGCTATATAGATATATGGGGATATATCTTTCTAAGTACGATCTAATCTACATCGATAACAGTTCCAACTGATTACTAGAGACATTCACTAGCCACATCGAGCTTCGTCTAGCCCCGCCAAGTTCCGACGACAGGGATTCAAGTCTGCAGCCCTGGACTAATCGGTTGACTGCCCCGCCAAGTGGATGTTTGACAATTCTCCATGAGTGGATTGAAACAGCCAAACAGGCGATGTCAAGACCCGTACCCAGAATATCGGTCCATCTGATAATTTGCTCAGATCAGCAAGGGCCACTATTTGGCCTTGGCGACATCGGCTTATAATTCCACAGTGAGTTTAGTCGGGGATGGGAGGACTCGGAAGGAAAGGAGAGAGAATTACAGTACGGTTTGGGGGACGTTAAAATTGACCATCGGATCGTCAGGCGGTGAAGACCAACCGAGGATGCGTCATGCCCCAGTCAATTTACTTCTTTCTCTTCGCTCTTCTTTTTTCTGTTCTGGACTGGATTGAATTTATATTTTCTCCATATTCTTCCCTCGAGGCTGTACATCCCCTCGCACCGTTGGGTGTTTGGTGGCTAAAATAATGGGCTCTCGGGTTTTGAATTGGCCTCGCACCGCTCAGGCCTCGCTAGCAAAGGTGAGCTCTTGAGGCTATTTCCGAGTACTTCCATTGTTCCGAAACTGACCTTATCGGTTTGAAGCAACATATCGCTCGCTCCAATGAGTCTGTCGCTATACGCTCGGTGCCGTCGCTTCCAAGAGCTCAGCAGGTTGCCGAGTTCTCTCACTCAAGCCAGAATAATGATCGGCTAGGGCACCGAGCAAAAGAGAAGCTCCTAGATCGGGTGTGTAAGCCGATTTTACCGATGAGCATATATGAACAACATCTTATTTAAATATTCAGGAATTCTTTTTGAGCTTACTGAGCTCTGCTTCGACCAAACGTGAAGCCAAGTCATACTTGTCTCGCTTTAAGAATAACACGCCTAAGCCCGTCGCCCAATCCCAAAGTGAACAGGAAACACCCACTGAAAATCCATCGGAGTCATTGCCTTCGGGTGTGAATTTAGGTTCATTCTACGGTGCTTCGAGAGCTGTCTATGACAGTCCGGTCTTTCGGCAAAACGCCACACCTGCTCCGCAAAGTCTGGAGCCAGCCGAGAGGCTTCATCTGGCCTTGGTCAAGATCACGAACCCCCAGTCACTTGATGACGATGTAGTTGCAGGTGTTGCTCGAACACTGTCCCAGCTTGTGCGCCTGGGTATGGCATGTCTTGTGGTGGTCGATTCGGGCAAGATGGACGGCACAGCTGCGCGACACCTCGCGATTGATCAGGCCAACCGGATTTCCGCCGCAGTTGATGAACAACCCGACTCCAAATCGTTTCGCTTAGATTCAGCGCTGTCACTTTCAGAGAAGGGGGCGGGGATCCCTACTGTGATGTCGCGAAAGGGGCTTTTGAGCCCACTCCGTGATGGCCATATTGTTATTGTTACGCCGGTTGCGTACTTGGAGGAAAACCCCCGAGCGGTACCAATCTCCGCCAATGATGCTGTGCTTTCATTGACACGAGAGTTCGCTGGGCTATCCCATGTTCCAGACCCCGATGAAGACCCATCCCTCACTGCGGAGCGAATCAATTCTCTGCAGAAGGAGGTATCACTGGATCGAGTAATCCTTCTGCACCCGCTTGGAGGTATCCCAGCGTTTAGGGGACCCCAATCATCTCATGTCTTCATCAACATGGAGCAAGAATTTGACGAAATTCAAGAAGAGTTGGCAGAAGTACGAGAGTCAATAACCGGAAACGCAAAAATGGAAGCACCTCACAAAGACACTGGACCTGCGTCTGCTTTACTGGAAAGCAACCCGTTTTCAAAATTCGTGAACGCGGAGGTATTCTCGCCTCTTCCAGGACAATCGGGCAAGCTTCCGGGCGCAGAGACAATGTCCATTCTTCTCGATGGGCATCTGGAGAATCTCCGCTTATCCCAACAGACCCTGGCAATGCTACCCTCTGCATCTTCTGGTATCATCACCTCTCCTCAAGAAGTCGCCAACTCGGCTCGATCTCCCCAAGGAGCACAACCCGATGTCTCTGCTGTTGGAACTCGGCGTCAGCGCAACCCCCTCATCCACAATCTCCTCACCGATAAACCTCTCCTGTCATCCTCGCTTCCACCGGGACGTCGTGGTGCTGGATCTGGCCGGCCCAGTACTATTAGCCCACTTCCTCCCCATTCTACCTTTGTGAAGCGAGGCATGCCTCTTACAATTCTTCCAAACCCGTACATGCAAATGTGGACTGCCGAGAGTCAGCCGCGACTGCAACTGAACGATCCGTCAATTGACCTGCCCCGTCTGGTTCACCTCATCGAAGATTCCTTCGACCGGAAACTTGATGTCCAGAATTATCTTAAACGAGTGAATGATCGTATTGCCGGGATTATCGTTGCAGGTGAATACGAAGGAGGTGCAATCCTCACCTGGGAATCCGTCCCAGGCGTGGAAGACGATGGCAGCCCCGAGAGCGTTGCACGCATGGTTCCATACTTGGATAAATTCGCTGTTCTCAAGCGCAGCCAGGGCGCCGGTGGCGTGGCAGATGTTGTATTCAATGCAATGGTGCGTACATGCTTTCCCAATGGGGTTTGCTGGCGCAGTCGTAAGGACAATCCGGTTAACAAATGGTATTTCGAGCGCTCTTGTGGCTCGTGGAAGCTGGCTGATAGCAATTGGACGATGTTCTGGACGACACCTGGCTTGCCCGAGGACACATCACGATTTCAAGACTATGAGGCTGTGTGTCGGGCGATTCAACCTAGCTGGGCCGACAATAAAAGTGTCATTGATTGATGTAGATAGAGAGAGGGGGGGGATTTGTATAAGGTAGTACGATGTAAAGAAGTACATTATGTGAATAATCTATTCATCTGTCAATGAATATCAAATATACTCATTATCTTACATTCATATAAATATCCTATACCCTGATATATGTAATATACTAATATTGCTACTGTATAGTTTTTGGTAGTGAAGTGCAGTGTTTGTCTAGACCTCCCGCACTCCGCCCTTCTCGACCGGAACTCGCAGCTAAGCATTTCCCCCGGTTTCCTCCCCGCCATGACACGATGCCCATCTGCATCGAATGTTCCTATCCAGTCTCGCACCTGTATAGCGCATACAGTCGCGCCGATGACCGGTCCCAAGGAAAAGGTGTGCGATTGACTCAGTGTCCGCGCTGTCAGCGCTTCGCCGACAAATACGTGGAATATGACTTCGTCGTGATCTTTATCGACCTGGTCTTAATTAAACCACAAGTGAGTATCTACTCTACTAAACCATATAATCAAACAGTGTATTGACTCTCCTGCAATAGGTCTATCGTCATCTTCTCTTCAACCGTCTCGGACGCGACGACAACTGCTTTGATGTTAGTCGCCCTTATCACTTCCACGCCATGGGATATCCAAACTAATGCGCCGAATTTTGTAGCGATCAATCATTCGCCTAGGAATCCTCCTCCTACTCTTCGATGTCTACCTCACCTGGGCCCGCCTGGAGAAAGACCCGTCGCTCGCAACAACTTTTATATCCCGCGCCCCTATCGTCGTGCAATACCTCTTCTTCCTGACCTTGAACTTTGCCGCGACTCTGGCGCACCACCTCACAGTCCGCCTCCTCGCCTCAATTCTCGTTCCTAAATCCCATCGTTATGGAAAAGCAGAAGAGAACAATAATAACAGCAGCACTGCTGCTCCATCCGGCACAAACAACAACACAACCTCCCTCCCTTCCGGCCCTCCAACCCCAACTACGCGACCCTCACCTTCACAACCTAATGCAGCTCAATCAGCTCAACAGTTAGCCCCATCTGCTATTTCAGCAAAGCAGCCACAAACTCACAATGCCTCCGATATAACATCTCCTGTTGACTCATCACTTCTACCTCAACCTCAACGCCCACCACCCCTCCGTCGAGCCTCAACAGCCCCAATCCAAATGATCCAACCTCTCCCCCCTCCAACAGCCGCCAGCCCAACAGCAATCAGCACAGCTCTACTAGTCAGTAGCTGCGCAAAGGTCTTCCCAATCCTCCTTGTAATATGGGGCGCAGACGGCCGGGGAAACACCCGAGAAACCAATTCAGCAACAGGACGGAAAGAAGTCGGCGCCGCAAAAGCAGCCCTCTCCTCAGACAGAGGGTCTACCTCTACACCGTCGTTTTTGGAATCTTCCCTCGCGGCTGCGGAGTCTCTTCTCCGTCCGTATCTGCCAACTAGCTATTTGACGGGATTATTCGATTGTCTGGCATCATTGCTTTCGCTTGGTGTTGTTGATGCGCATTTGGTCTTACTTAGTAATATCGAGGCTCTTTATATTCTGCTTGGGTGTGGGTATCTGCGAGCTGTTGCTGTTGCTGTTGCGGGGCAGATTGCTAGATGGGCGGTGCAGAGGGTGATTCTTGGGGCTGTTGGGGTTGGATAGGATGTGCTTGTTTGATTTGATTGGACTTGTGTGTAGTATTAATTCTAACTGAATCTATGAATGTATGGATTTAATATCAGTTTACATGGTATAGTTTACCAATAGGATAGACTAACTACAATGCAAGGTAATGAATCAATCTAATCAAATTTATCCAAACTATACAAAACACCCGCAACCCAAGTGCATACGATTTAGACAATCGCTAAACCCAAGGAAATATTTCCATAAGGTAGGAAAAAGCATAAAAGTTCAACAAGGATATTCTTTATATCCTAAACTGGACATGGTACATGATACACGCATGAAATGCCGAGCATAAAAAGGAAGCAAATCCCGGCCCGAAATAAATAAAACGACTAAGCAAAGAACCTAGACAAAAACAAAGTGCAAAGTCACTGGTATGTCTTTTAATTGGGTACTCGCCCAGGACGAATATCAGAGCGCTTGGGCGAAATGAGAGGATTCAATTGAGCGAGGAAGACGATTGCTGGGAATGAGTTAGTTTAATTCATTTTCATCTCGAATTTATTCTTGCATTTCATGTTGAGAATGATAGGGAAAGAATTGAGGATTGAAAACGTACCCCACATCAAGTAACAGGAAATAACAGAGAGGATAATTGTGGCTCGCCAGACGCTGCATTTATTAGTTCTCGTGTAATATTAAATCGAAGATTTCAGACATACGTTCGACTCTCGTTCTTCGGAGAAAGGAACCATCCTGCTACGGAAGCAGCCACGACGAAAATAAGACCAATGAATAGAGACCAGCTAGAGAAGATGAAGATATTAGCTATTCGGACTGAGGTCATCGCATCGAAGAATCATTTGGGATAGATGGTATGCGAGATATCCTTGCACCCTAATATGAACCACGTACCCGTTCGCCATCTTGGTGTATGTTCTATGTATGATTTGACCGTCTCGGACGTATTGGTGATGTGTTTATTTGAATCTGAGGTCGTTGAACCAATATGCACGGGTTGATTCGTACACCTGACGTGATTCAGGTGTTCAGGATGAGAATGTGTCTCGAGGGATCGCGGTTAGTTGCACGAGAGCAAGTAGAGGGAAAATGCCGACAGATAACCTCTTAGATAAAAAGGTAAAGCGATGATCTGGCCGCGGAAGTCAAGTGTATCGTAGGGCGTTGAAGTGATGCGGAGAGAAGACCGGCCAGATATGCGGGAGTCGGCAGTGCAGCGCGTAGTCAGCGACAAGACGGGCTGAAAAGTACTCGCGGGACTCTCGCTAGACGAATTTGTAATGGGTTTATAGGGAAATGCGACAGGTAGAATGTCGGATTTAAAGGGTGGCAGTTGGAGCGGCGTTGGATGTCGGAGCTCCTGGAGCTAGCGGGACAATTGTGGCCTGAGGTGTCAGGGCGGTGACGCTCAAGTGGCAGACTACAAAGTATGTAATAGTTAAATGTATACTACAGTATTTGTAAATAAATATGCTATATTTACGAGCGAATATGGAAAGTAGAGAATAACAGGCTGGCTTATTATTTCAATCTAATCCCACTCAATCGAAAGTGGTGGAAGAAATCCTCAATGGTTCCGGTAATGGCATAGAAGCAAAAGGGGTAGGTAGATACAATAAGGCTACGAAACAGCAGGTGAGGGGGAAATGAACGAAGTAGATGCAGATACTACATTTAAGCACCTTCACGGCTCTTGCGGTAGCTGGCCTGAAATCATGTTAGATATACACAGGTATCTTGACTATTGCGGAGAGGGCTCGTGTACCTCTTGCTCAACCTGCAAAGCATCCACAGTGGGGGCAAGCTCGCTGAGAATCTCATAGGATTTCTTGTGGAACTCCAGTTGGGCGGCGATCAGATCAGCCAGGTTGCGAAGGGGCTCGGGGGTATCAAGGACCTGGGGGAAGGGGTCATGTTAGTATGGTTATATAGTTACCGGTTATAACCTTCCATGTATGGTGTACGAGGGGCTCTGGGGAGGGATTCAACATACATTCTTCATCACGCTGACGGCCTCCTCAGTCTGACCAACAAACTCATCCTCAGCCTGCTCAATCTCCTGACGAGCTTCCTCGCTCAGGTTATCCAGATCACCATGCGCAGCAGCCTTCTTAGCAGCCTTGACAGAGTCGAGGGTCAAGCGCGCATTCTCAACATTCTTTCGAGCCTTAGTAGCAAACATGATGTTGGTGTTAAGTGTTGTGTTCCAACCAGCCAGGAATCGTGACTGGATCTGAGAATCCTGAGCCAAACGAGCCTCACCAACCTTCTCCTCGGCCAGGGCATACTTCTCCAACGCCGAAGCAAGAGGGTCCTCGCCCTCAGTGCTCTGTGCCAGGGTTTGAGAGCCCGCCAACGAAGCGCGCGCGATGGCATGGTTGAAGGTCTTGGGCTGAGGCTTCGCGGTAGGAGGAGCAGTCAGGGCGGCCTGGGCCTCGGCGGGGGAACCAGCCTGCGAGAGGAGAGCAACCTTCTCATTGATCGTGCGGCCTAGATCATTGAAGGACTCGCGAATGTTGGGTGGGTAGTCGTAGGCCTCGTTAGAGTATTGGGAGCTATCGCAGATCGACCCACACGGTCAGCGGAGAGTTTCTTAACAGTAGGAAAGTGACAGCGCAAGCCTGCACGGGCATTGCGGTGTACACAGACCAAGAGGAATTAAATGAGACTCACGTCACGGAAAGTAACTTCTGGTGAACTACCTTGAGCGCATCAACGCGCTTCTCAAGCTCAATGTATTCATCAGGTAGCTGGGTCCTATCTTCGGCTTGGCCCAGTTGCTCCTTGATCAACTGCTGAGTGCGCTGGGCGAAAGGGGTGAAGTTCGCACTATTTGCGAAATGAACAGATAAGACAGTGTCAGTCCATCGGTCCAGAGCATATGAGATTGGGGGTCAAGGTAGAGGGGGGGGGGCATCTCAGCGAAGGCTGACAGGGTAGTGGCTGTGCTCACCTGAAGTTCTTGCCGAATGCCTGCACTCGATCCATGACTGCGGTTTAAATGAGGGATAGGGAGTGAAGAGGTGGGGGGTGTATGTGGAGGAGATAATGAAGGAGGATGATTGAACGTCGACTTGTTCGAAAGCTACGAAGGTGCGATGGCCCGCTGCACCGCCCCACCGCACCGCCACGATTCCGTCAGTGCGGGCATTTACAGTACAGTTTACGGAGTAGATAAGATGGATTCTGGGTGTAGAAGTAAAATTGAAAATAAGGTAATAGAAACACATAGGAGAAAAAGCCGCAGTTGTGTGTAGTTATCCATTCAGATCGTGAAAATCATCCTATTCGTTGGAGCGTCGCTAGCTCCCTTCGTCGGCTTCCGCGCCGGCTTCCTCGCTGCTGGAAATCGTTGGCCATAAGATACAAGAAAATGTTAAAGAAGATAGAGAGATGAAGAAAAGAAAATAAAATAGAGGGAAAGAAGGGTAATCGGCAGAGAGGGATGGGAAAGACCAAAGTGAATATGAAAATAACTCGGGGGAACAAGCCGAAACAGAAGTATAGTAGAAGGTAGATCCCATCATGTCAAAGTCGCAAACATGGCACGCATCACACGAGAACTGGGTTCTATACGCGTATTAGCAAACTAAAAGACATAAAATCGTATGAAGAGGAGAAAATCATAAACATACCTTTGCGCTCTGATCTGTTAATTTCAATCTTTTCCTCCGCATTTCCTCTATTATCAATGGTATCGGTCTCACGTTGTCGCGTGATCTCAATTCCACCCTGGCGCTCTAGGCGTAATAGTCGGGTTTCTTCCTCCAAATCACGAATATATGAGTCAACTTCATGATCACTATCTCGGGGACGAACCACCATTAATTGGCTACCATGTGGCCTAGACTCAATGCGCTCTTCGAGATAGCCTCGAGGCTCCACGAGTCGAACAGGAGACGAAAGGCGGCGTCGTCCATGTACGGATATAGATCGAGGTCGAGAAATTGCACGAGGGCGAGGGCGGGATCGTTCGACAATTTCTTCATATTCTATATCCTGTCTGCGTGAGGGTGACGCTTCGACGATAAAGGCTTCGTGACTCGAGCGAGGAGAATGGTGATGGGAATGGGAATGCGAGTCGACATCGAGGTACTCGGTAGTGACTCGCTCGGGTGGGAGCTGTCGGACTGGGGATCGTGGAATACGTAAATATTCGGCTATGTACTGGTCAACCATTACTGCTTTCCATAAGGGACCCTGTGAAAGTAACTCACTTTCTGAGTGGGCCGGACGGTGGAACGATTTGCTGAGACTAATGACTTCGTCAATTTGGTCTTTGGATAGGGCCTTCTGGATGATAATTGTTTCATCCTAGTTCATGAAATCAGCATGGTTCCCAAAGCCCGACGACGAATGGGAATTGTTTTACCTCCTCCTTGAACGGGTACCCCAGATCTAAGATAGCGTGGACATGGACCCATTTCCGGGGAATGCGGGTCTTCCCCTTGCGTGGGTATGGTTTCTCCTCATGGCGATGACGGGCAGTACTACTTGAACGACGTCGCCGACGAGTCATTCTCTCTCTATCATCGAATTCTCGAAATTCTTCATCGCCATAGTAGTCAGGCTCGGCGATACGGATGTCCTCATATACTTCGCGTTCACGATATCGCCCGGGTGAAGGCCGTTGCACAGGAGGTGGGGGTACATGGGGCATGCGAGGAGCACGATCGCGAGCCTCGAATGCCTCCATTTTGCGACGAGGGATGCGATCAAATGTGTCGAGGGAAGATTGCCGCCTAAGTAGGCGTGGCTTAGTGAACGATGGGCTCTCATCACGACGACGGCGACGGTCATGCGCCACTAAGGGGCCAGAAGCAGAAGGATGAGACAAGTGCTCATCTTCATAGTATCGCCCGGGGGCGCGCGCAGGTGGACCATATCGGTCATCTTCGCGGAGACGGAATTCGAAGCGCTCATCTTCACGCGCGCGGGGTCGTTCTCGTTCTCGTTCGAGGACAGGCGGACCACGCGAGTAACGATCATAACGATCGCGCGAGTCTAGAGTACCAGTTGAAGAGCGATAGTCATCGTAGCGCGACATGGCTGAGATGAGATCACCGGATTCCTTAAACAAAGGATGACGGGGTTGAACCGTGGATGACGATGGCGGCTGACTCTGGCGGGCCGAAGGTGGGGTGTGGGAGAGAGTCAGGAACAGGCAGATGGTTTTGGATATCGGGAGGATGGAAGAGAGACAGAGAGTAATAGTAGAATAAAGAAACAAAGGAGGGGGATGAAATGAGGCTAAGGAAAGTCAAGAGAAAGATGAGCTGAAAGAAGAGGAAGAAGTTAGTGTTGTTCAGCCTTAGAGAAAGGTGCATTAGGCAGAACTTCTTATGACATATGCACGCCCTGACTAAGGAATATCCACTGTGGCTAATGCCATCCCACTTTCACTTCTTGCATTTCTACTTGCATTTCAACAGCATATCATATCCTGCTTATACTACACTACACTTCCAAATTCTGCATATCACCCTCTAAACTCAATAGTCCCATTCCACGAGACGCCCGATCATTAAGTTCCACCGTCACAAATCGTCGGTCTTCGCTGTGCTGCGCCTCCCCTCGGTGTAGAACATCCTACTTGGTGTTAGTCCGAATTACACTGATTGGGCATGATCTCACGTACCTCCGCGTCTCGATCTGCAGGTAATTCAAAGGATCTTTCATATGGCGGGCCGCGCCCAAGCTTGGCTGCCACAACCCACGCCTTTTCACAGCCACCCGCAATGGCCTCGGAAGTTTTCCATCCGGTCAATCGGGCAACATCTCTCAGCTTTGCTATCGTCCAGATCCGCTGTACTGGGTCCGTGTACTGTACCCCTGCAAAGAAGACTGGAACTGTCATTTCTGTAAGTGAGGACCCAAGTGTGGGACTTAGGCTGCCGGCCTGAAGATTGTATCTTTGGGGGTAGTAGATGCCTGCGGTGATTCGGCCGATAATTTGTGCATATTCTGCTGTCGTGGGCGCAGCCACTCCGGCAGCTACCATCATAGCTGGTGGCATTGAGGGATGGAATCGATTTAGCAGGATGCGAGCTGCGTAGTAGAATCCCCAGATCACCGCTATAGTATGCGTGCGGTACTGCAAGGCAGGACCAAAAGGGGTCGAGATTGAAGGCATCACATCCACGGGGAGTGGTTGAAAGTCTCGTCCAAGAGCATCCGCAAAAGCATCCACTGCTATCAAGATCTGTTCCCATTCCTGCTCTGCTTCTTTATATTTATCTTCGATTTCCCTGTGATTGGAGACCTCATTCTCATCTAGTTCCTCTGATGATTCTCTCTGCTCTTGACGGGGATCTACGAAACCAGATGGCAGACGTGTAGGAGGCTTGGGGGGTATCATGCCGTACATGGGAGGACCTTCTGGCGCAGACGGCTGAGAAGGTGGTCCCTTTTGTGCAGAATCTGGAGGCGACACAGATGTTGTGCCCGAGCTAGAGCCTGAGCCAAAGCCCGAGCCTGGGTTTGAATGTGAAGAAGTAGACGAGGAGGATGGCGGAGGCCCTGGTGGTCTTCCAGGTGGCCCCGGTCCTTTGCTGGGATTGCCGCGAGCAAATCGTCCCATAAATTTAAACATTTCGGGACCAGGCCTCCATTCCGTGCCAGCCATACGTAATGCCCTCAACTTTCGCCTTCGGTCTCGATAACCAAAGTCGGTGATACGGGAAAGCAAGAGCCAAAGGTGATCGGATGATCCATAAATGGCGTCTAGTCGGCCGATGCCCGCACGGGGAGGGCACTGACCCTTCATAAAGAATGGTACGCTGGATGATACAATCAGTAGGCAAACATCTGGTGTTGAAAATATGGGACTGACAAGAGTTTTTCCCCGCTAATCATACTGTGCAAGACATCTTGCTTGTTAAACCACCAATGTAGATCGGACTGATGTCGAAAGTTCTCAATATCTTTCCGTGAAAAGAACTTTTTGGGAGACTGGGGCTGTCCATCCTCGACACTACCAAATTCGTCATAGTTAATTGCTCGTCCCAGGATCGTGCTTAACAATCCTTCGTCAATCGAGGTCTCTTTCTCGGCGAAAGGATCGTCCTCGTCATCATTATCAAATCCAAAAGGATACATCTGTGGGTTCGACCACTGCATTTGCTGCCGTTGCTCCTTGATCTGTCGTCTGTATGCTCGAAGATCGCGAGTGGTGCCTGCATAGTCAATTTCCTTGATGAGTTGTGCAGCACCAGCAACATGGCTATTCCACTTCGAGTGATCAGCCGATATCACTTCGTAATACGCGAGTAATTGCGTGGCAGCCAAAGTACCAATTTGCTTGCGTCGCATTGGTAGACTGACTGCACGACCGATTCGCTTCAATGCATAGTGGTAGTGCTTCAAAGATACAGTTGAAGGTACCCCTTGTAGAGACGCGATATGTAAGCTACTAACTGCTAGAATAGCCTGGAGTAGTGCAGGATGCTCCAATGCTTTCAGGGGAAGCGTGTATGTCCAAAGACCCTGTTGAGCAGGAGGCACCTGTACTCCCAACACAATTGAGGAGTCAGTCGGATGTCGCTCAAATATAGACAAGCATGGCCCCGTTGAGTGAATAAAGTGGGCGAATATGCGAGCTGTCTTCGGATTATTCAGCGGAGATGATCCAAGTGAAGGCCGGTAGTTTGCAAGAATGTTGGGCTCATTAAGATGGCTTCTGAATGAACGAAGCTGACTGTCGTGGTTTGCAGAGGCCATTATGAGAGTGAGCTGGTTGAAGCCTTCACTTTGTGTTTGATCGACCATTTCTTCATCAGACTCTACATCATAGAAGTCTTCGAGTTCCTCGTCCATGTAAGAAGCCTGACCTCGAGCTTGACGAACAAAGGGTTCTGATGTAGTAAGCCCCGGGGTCATCTGTCCAAACTGCTGGGGATATTGATATGTGGAAGCTTGCTGTTGATCTATTATTCAGCATATAAACCAAGGGGAAATTTGGAACAAGACATATCTAAACATACCCGAGGGAAGAGGGGATGTTCCTGGCTCTTATTATTCGGCGCTGATTCACTTGCCAATTGAGCAGCATATTGGACAGCATAGTCTTGGGAAGTCGGGAAAGTCTCCCAGCCGACTACTGGTTGCTGCGGATGCTTAAATTCTACACGCTCCGTGCCCTGTGCAGGATGAGTATTGGTATCACCTATATTGACAGGCCGCGAAGTTTGCTGAGGCTGAGATTGATGTTGCTCTTGTAAATAACTGGTCGGTTTTGGGGGGTCGGACCCCGACTGGTCTGGTTCTGCAGTGTGAGATGGCCATGGTTGAGGGGGAATATGTACTGGTGGTGTTGGATAATAGAATTGTGGTGCTGGAAGACCCGATTTGCTTTCTGGTGGAGATGTTTCAGAAGATGGCATAGCTTGATACCCCAAGTTTGGTGGCATATCCACAGGGCGAGGCGCTAACATGGGATGCTGAGCCGCTGCGGCAGCTTGTTGAGCCGGTAATGGTTCATTGAATAAAGGGACTCGCATCTGTTGGTGCATCTGAAAGTCCTGACTTTGTGGAGGGCCATAAGTACCAAAAATCCCCATGGGGTTTTTGAAAATGACTCTTTGAGTGTAGCCCTCGCAAATGCGCTTTGATTTGACACAGTTGCTACATATTGGCTTCTCTTCGCCGCATTTGATGCGACGCTTCCTGCATGCTGATCAAGGTTAGCACAGTCAACTTGCAAGTGCAATATTTAATTATTCCTTTTTCCTCTTCTATTTCCTGAGTGCATACTTAAACAGCCGGTTTTTGTTCGCTTTTTCGGGACTCGACGGGAACTCGACTCTCGTGGCGCTTCAACGGGGCCATCGGATTGCCCCGCGTCAGGCGGTTGCATCTTGCTGGAATGTCAGCGATGCAGCGATCTAAAGATAAAGCCGAAGGATTGGCATAGTGGGGAAATGAAAGGAGGGGAGAGAAGGAGATTGAGGAGGAGGAGAGGAGAAGGAGAGAAAGCAGCAGAGAGCAAAGACGAATGAAAGCGTGAGACTAAGACTAAAGCTGTACACAACGAGAGAGTCTGGAATTCGATGCTCCACTCCTGCCGAGCATCGCAGATCATCCGAACTGTTCTTGGTGATATTCAATCAACAGTCTTTTAGAGTACAATTAGAACATATTTAGATTGCAGAATATCCACATTTTTACAACTGACAGGCTTAAACTCATCTTAGAGACACTTTTCATTTTACATTCTTCAGTCTAGACCAGCGACTCGAAATACGATCTCACTCGCGGCTGACCTATCGACTCACGCACTCCTCAATCCCCAGCCAGCCTGGAAAGCTTAAATGCACCGGTGAGATTCTTCAAGGTTGGGCTGGTGCATCGTACATTGCGGATTACTGACGCTGGCTGACTGGCACTTCCACAGCCACAGTGACAAAGAGAGGTTTACAGCTTACAGCATGGATCGATCAGCTAGAGCAGAACCAATTGCTGCAGCTTAGTGACTGTCCAACGACTTGGCCCATATATATTGAATAATCAATCATAAAGTCTTGAAGCTGAAAAGAGGATATCAAAATAATTTAAGATGCTTTAATTAGATGGAATAAGGAACCAAAAGGAGAAAAGAAGAGAGAAAGACTGTGTTAGAGAGAATGGTCGTACGGTAATTTTCGTATCTAAATTACCATGAAATTTTGCCGGCAACTTTTTTTTTTTTTTTTGGAAAAGAAAGTTGCAACTCCAACTTTTCCCCGAGCTCCACAACTCTTCTTCTGTCAAGACAATTGACAATTACCAAGACAGAGACAGCTTTGTCTTTGTCTTCTCACCCTTTCGATCATGTTCGCCGTCCCAGGATGGTCGGTCTCAAGCTCCGCGCTGAAGTCGCAGACTGAGCAGGCGCCGCCAGCTCAGAACGAGTCGCAATCGAACAAGGATGCCTCGACGGGCGGGAAAAACAAGAAGCGCAAGCGTGGGAATGATCGTGTGACTGGAGGAAATGTCGATGAAATGTATCGCAAACATATCGAGGGACTACCCCCCAAAGCCAACCCCAAGCAAGGCAAACCCGCCAACGAGTCGAAGGCCGATAAAAAGTCCAAGAAGGATTCTACAACTTCCACCCCCGCAAGCGAAACCGTGAAACCCACCGAAGACGAGACCGCACAGGAGGAGGGGAAACAAAGTAAAAAGCAGAAGAAGAACAAAAAGAAGAAGGATAGTGAGAGTCAGGCGGAGAAGGGCGCTGCGGGTGCTCCCTCCAAGGAGACCGCTGCTGCTTTGGACGCACTCGCTCCACCACCGGCAACTACAGCGACATTGACACCTTTGCAACAAGCGATGCGTCAAAAGCTGGTTTCCTCCCGTTTCCGCCATCTGAATGAAACCCTATACACAACGGATTCCTCCAAGGCCGTGGAACTATTCAACGCGAATCCCGAATTGTTTGATGAATACCATGCTGGCTTCTCCCGTCAAGTCAAGGAATCTTGGCCTTCCAACCCCGTCGACGGTTATATCCAGACTGTCCGTCGCCGAGCTGCGGCTCCTGTCCCTAAACGGGGACAGAAGCCCCAACCGAACAGGGCTCAGCCATTGCCGCGCCGACCAAATGGTGCATGCACGATTGCCGATTTGGGATGTGGTGACGGCCAGCTTGCCCGCGCTTTAACACCTTCCTCGAAGAGGTTGAACTTGAAGCTTAACAGCTACGATCTTCAGTCTCCAGACCCTCTTATCACCAAGGCAGATATCTCCAATCTGCCTCTTGAGGATGGCTCTGCCGATGTTGCGATCTTCTGTCTGAGTCTCATGGGAACTAACTGGGTCTCCTTCGTCGAGGAGGCATGGCGTATTTTGCGCAGTGATGGCAAGGGCGAATGCTGGGTCAGTGAGGTCAAGAGTCGATTCGGAAAAGTGACCCGCAAGAAAGCCCAGATCGGTGCTCAGAAGCCTCTCAGCAAGGCTGAACAAAAGAAGCAGAAAAAGAAGAAGGGCGATGACGAATCCGATTTGGACGACGGTGATATCTACGCGGAGGATGCTCGTCCGGCTAACAACGACGACGAGACGGATATCTCGGCGTTTGTCGAGGTCTTCCGAACTCGTGGCTTCATCCTTCGCGAGGAATCTGTCGACAAGTCAAATAAGATGTTTGTCAAGATGGAATTCGTCAAGGCAGGAGGTCCTCCAACTAAAGGCAAACACGCTACTGGACTCAGTGCTCCTGCGCCGGGAAGCAAGAAGCGATTTGTCGACCGCAAGCCGGACAATGGCATGACACCCGAACAAGAGGCTCAAGTTCTGAAGCCCTGTGTATACAAGATTCGTTAAATGTGCCAAAAGTTTATCACTGGTTGCCATTTGGTTACCATCTGTTATATTACTCATATTTCACTGTATGAAGCCGCAGCGCAGCAAATAGGCTATAGATATGGGTGTAGATGAATATATTCAATCTTACTGCATGTACAAATAAAACCAAATTATTATTTCTCTTATCTCTAACCGGTATCACGGGCTACTAGGTTCAACTATTTCTGTGCTACTGGCACCTCCTGGGCTTTACCCTCCTAGTTACTAACTTTTCAGTAGAAGCTCCGACTTCTGAGGTTAGGGCTTCATATACTCCTACTCACAGTTGCAAGTAAATGCACACGAAGCCTCTCAACCACCAGTACCAAGTAAACTCATTAATTACGAAGAACAAGCCTGGTTTGGGGATCCTTTTTACCAAATTCTATTTGACCTCCCACACTTTGTCTATTAATGCGGGGGAACACTCGGCATGGCATGGCATACCCCGCTGTCCACGATTCTCCCTGGATTGTCTTTAGCCGGAATATTAGGTAGAATAAACACCCACCAACCAGAATGGACTATGCTATGGTGAGAAGTCCGGTTCGTTCAACATTTTTACTAGCATAGCGTGGGGGCTCATGTTGGCCTCCCATACAACATCGGACTTCGGGTAAATCCCCGACGAACTTGAATCCTGAGACTATAAAAGTGCCTAAATAGTTATCGATGCCTGTCATACAATACGTCGAACTTGAGGTTTGATCTATATTTCAATCTTTTACTAGTACACACATCTAGTATTGACCACTCATTATATGTAGTGAATATCACCTCAATTAAACGCAATGTCCATCAAAGCAAACGGAATAACACCCTCTCAACCCTTCAGCAACTCGCCCTTCCGTACCCGCGCCGATCTACAATCCGCATGTTGCGCCCTACTAGACCCATTACTCCCCCTCTTCACAGCGGGCGGCAGTCGAGTTAAAATAGGGTCTTCAACAACTCGTTTTGACGAAGGTGGTGCTCAAATCGAAGGATACGCTCGACCACTTTGGGCTTTGGCATCACTACTTGCTGGGGACTATGATTATACCGATGCTGCGCGATGGCGTGAAGGAATCATCAACGGTACGGATCCGAATCATGCGGAGTTTTGGGGAAATATTGAAGATTCGGATCAACGTATGGTGGAAATGTGTCCCATAGGGTTTACGCTTGCTGTTGCACCGCATGTATTTTGGGATCCATTGACACAGACTCAAAAGGATAATATGACGAATTGGCTTGCTAGTATTAACGCGCGAGAAATGCCTAATACGAATTGGTATGTCGAGGCTATAGTCTATCACTAGTCTGGTCCTATATCTTCTAATTCTTTCTTTCTAGGCTCTGGTTCCGAGTTTTTGCTAATCTAGGCCTACGCAAAAATGGCGCTTCTTACTCTCTTGCACGAATCGAGGCTGATATGGATCATCTCGATACATTTCATGTTGGTGGTGGCTGGAGTAACGACGGACCGAAGAGTCATCATCAAATGGATTACTACTCTGGCTCCTTCGCAATTCAATTTTTACAGTTGCTTTACTCGAAATTGGCTGGTGATTTTGATCCTGAACGAGCTGAGAGGTATCGTGAACGGGCTAGGGAGTTTGCAAAGGACTTTGTGCACTACTTTAACCCAGATGGTATGTTGATAAGAGTGAATATCGAGTGGTCATACCAAAAGGAATACGCAGTAACCGAAGATTCTCTATACATAGGTCGAGCAATACCGTTTGGACGTTCATTGACCTATCGCTTCGCCATGGTTGGGTTCTGGGGTGCTTTGGGTTTTGCAGATGTGGAACTACCAGCACCTCTTACATGGGGAGTAGTCAAGGGTCTTCTCTTACGCAATTTTCGCTGGTGGGCTACTCAAAAGGATATCTTCAATAACGACGGTACCCTTAATCTCGGCTACTCCTATGCTAACATGTACTTGACCGAGAATTATAACTCGCCTGGGTCTCCATATTGGTGCTGCCTTTCTTTTATACCGTTGGCTCTACCCGATACACATCCGTTCTGGACTTCCGCCGAGGAACCATACCCTGATTCTTTACCGGAGATTGTCGCTCTCAAGTATCCAAAGCATATCGCTATCCGTCGAGGAGGACACTCCTTCCTCCTTTCTTCTGGGCAAGCGTGTCATTACCCAATGAAAGCCACACAGGCCAAATATGGTAAATACGCTTATAGTTCTGCATTTGGATATTCTGTGCCGACGGGCTCATATCAGCTCGAGCAATTCGCACCTGATAGCATGCTCGCATTATCGGAAGATGGCGGGGAATTTTGGAAAACCCGACGTGTAGCCCTGGATGCTCATTTCGAAGAACCTGGCTCAGATGGTATACCGGTACTTATTTCCAGTTGGAATCCATGGCCAGATGTTGAGATCGATACCATTCTTATACCGCCGGCATTGGAGACGCCGAATTGGCATATACGAGCTCATCGTGTACGCACGAGTCGAGCTCTGCAAAGCTCCGAGGGCGCATTTGCTATATATGGATGTCATAGTGAAAGTGGACGAACTCTTGGTCCAATGACACCAGGTAGCTCTGAGGGTTCAATGCATGATGAGGGCAGTGCTTTGGTGGTTTCGTCTGCTGGAGCTGTGGGTATCACCGAGTTATACTCCACCACCCGCAGTGGTCGAATTGTACTTGCTGATCCGAACTCGAATATCATTCACGGGCGTACCCTTTTGCCATCTCTGGGTCTTGATTTATCGCCTGGTCAAGATGTATGGTTGGTCACGGCTGTATATGCCTTGCCACGCAACGACGGAATGTGGCGTAGTCAGTGGGATGTGAGACCGGCAATTCCAAGGTGGTTGCTGGATAGAATAGAAGCACCTTCTTAGGCTGAGTTGGATTCATGCCCGAGCTCGCTTTGGAATACTGATATCTGTAATTTGAACTTGACCTGCTGTGGCTTGAACTACTACTCTACCTTCATCGAAGCGTCCGAGACTCACTCGGCTACGTCAATCGGGCACACTCTGCGTAAATGTATATCCTCTAGTTCAACAGGATTGAATTGAGATTCTTTATCGCGGCTAAAATCCAGACGTACTAATCATTTATTGGTTTCCACCCAGCTGTTCGACAGCCCGGCCCATCTCCTCATCATTGTAAATACGGAATCCCTTCTCCTTGGTGACACTGGCCAGCTGAACATTCTTTGAATCCAACTTCTCCTCCATGACCTGCTTCAGGGTCTTCAAGACCAAGGTTTCGGCCTCGGCGAGCGTCAAAGAACGGTGATATTCATTTTGCAGTTCCGCCTGCGCACCCTCGCTTCCGGAGCCGATGGCCTTGGCATCATATCGGTAGAATGTTCCCGAGGGTTCAGCGTGGTACCTATCATCAGAGTTAGAACCGTTGGAAATAGTCTGGCAGGTCGGCAGCAGATCAGGCGACTTACAGCTGTGGGCCATCTTCATCGTATCCAGCAATTAACAATGCAACACCGAACGGTCTGCTCATGACACTCTCCTCATCATCACCGCTCTCTCCGAACCGAAGAGCCAAGTCACAAATGGCCTGTGTAGTACTCTCAACGCGCAGGGGCTCGGCATAGTGGAAGGCGTGGTTCTGGCATTCGACACGGGCGTGCTCGACAAGGTTACGGGCATCGGCTTGCAAACCGGACATGGCGCAACCAATGTGCTGATCAATCTCGACAATCTTCTCGACAGATGAAGCTTCGAGAAGCGTAGATGTCACACGCTTCTCGACGCCGAGGATAACACCCTCCGATGTAGCAACCTTGCATCAATGTTAGCCGGGTGTCTATTTCAGGAACCCAGATGACGGGTTGATCCAGCAGGTTTGCCATAAGACTGCAAACTATTCCATTTCCTCCTCGCTGAATGTAGTTGCGATGAAATCTGGTGTGATAGGATCTGGGCAGGACTAAGACGTACTCCGATTGCTGTGGAACCAAGCTTGATAGCTTCGAGAGAGTATTCGACCTGGAATAAACGACCTTCAGGAGAGAAGGTGCTGTTGTTTGACAGATCATTAGAAACGGGCTATCGAGCGGAGGGAAGGATATAGTTGGCTGTAAGATGCGTACTTGATTCCACGGTCTGTCCGAAGCTGTTAGCAACAATCCGGATAGCGGAGTGAGATGTGACGGGAGCTTACCATATTCTGAACGGGCAATGAACATATTGGGCGGATTTATGGGACAAGCAAGATGACCAAAAGATAATTTCAATTAGAAAAGAATCCAGGGATTCAACGAGTGATGGAGGGGGGAGTGAAAGAGGTTCTGGACTGAAGAGAGGAGCAGCTTCGAGGCGGAAGGGAAGCTCTACGCAAGTCGTTTGCCTGCGGCCGTCGGGCGGTGAGTCGAACTGTCGCCCAAGCAGCACTTCATCTCAGTGGAAAGTCTGTTTATTCTACTCAGTCACGTCTTTATGATTTGTTTTTCACTTTGTCGCTGCGTGTTATTTTGAATGATTCATAATTCACAATTCATCAGGGAGCATGTCAGTCCCCGAACGTCGCGTTAGCAACATTACCACTGCTCGACCCCGCGTTGCCTCTAGTCGCGTCGATGCCGACAAGCTTAAACATGGCGCAGCATCGCCGCTTCAGCAGGATCAAGGGGATCCATTGCGCACAAGTACGACGAGTCCGAAATATAAGACCACTCGCGATGTCAAGAAAGTGACCGGGAAACACACTGAGCGATCAGTACTCACCGAGAAATGGCGACCCAGCAAGGAAGTCGATGATTCGGATAAGAAGCGGAATAAGAAAACTACAAATGTTGCGCATTCAAGGCCGGCGGCTACAAGGCAAGAGAAAGAAGTAGATCAAGGTTAGTGGCTTGCTAGAATTGCGCCGGAGATCGAAGGGATAGCTGACATGTTGTGTACGATATACTACAGCACCATGGGATCCGCAAGCATCTCTCATTCCCCATTCAACGGCACCCCTCGCAAGTCGTGTATCGGTACCTCCGCTAGCTTCAGCTATTCCTCACAATCTCACTCCTCGTTCGTTCCGAGAACTTTCCTCCGATGCGCAAGAAGCCGCCATACTAGAGGACCTATTATTCGTGTTCATGGGCTTCGAGGGACAATATATCCATTACCAGAGCACCTATGATCCATCTGTTGAAAAAGATCGGCTCACTGGCCCGACATACCAGTTAGCTTCAGGGTTGGACCCAACATTGAGAGACCTGACCCAGTCCATGTTGAAAATGGCAACACACTACAGTGCAATGGAGACCTTTGTGGAAATACAAAGTCGGGCCGAATATGGCGCCGTGAGCCATGCGCTTTGTGCATCGATTCGCAAACTACTCAAGGACTACCTAATTCTAATTGCCCAACTGGAAGGCCAACTGCTCAACAATCCTACATTCACCCTACACCAGCTCCATCTACACACTTTGCCGACCAGCCAATGCCTTGCACAGCTCTACTCCTTAGGACAGGAACTTCTGAAACGCAACGGACTGCTTGATACGGATGACTTGGACGAATCTATTGACGACTTTGATGATGTCGATAATATTCTTGAGCAGCTCAAGGAAGGAGGCGATTTAGTACCCGGTGCCATGGCAAGCAAAAGGATTTGCAAAGGTGGAAATGTCTTGGGATTATTAACGGAACAACTCGCTACTTTATCAGGAGATCCGGCCAGCAAATCTCTCATACAAACGTTGTTGCGCGATGCTAGTCGCCCCTACATGAATATGCTTAATGAATGGCTGCACCACGGAGGTATCAAAGATCCCCACGCGGAATTCCTGGTCAAAGAGCAAAAATGGATCAAACGTGAGAAGCTTGAAGAGGATTACACAGATGAATACTGGGAAAAGCGTTACACGATCCGCGACAATGAGGTTCCACCGCAGCTCGAGAGTGTTAAGGATAAAGTCCTTCTCGCCGGTAAATACCTCAATGTAGTACGCGAGTGTGGTGGTGTGGACGTGAGTAAGGCTGTCAAAGATGTTCCTAAGACTCTTGATGATCCACGCTTTTTGGAGAACGTCAACGCGGCTTATACTTACGCCAATGCCTCATTACTCAATCTCCTTCTCACAAAGAACTCCCTGACGACACGATTCCGCTCTTTGAAACATTACTTCTTTCTCGATCGCTCGGATTTCTTTTCTTATTTCCTCGAACTTGGTGCATCTGAGCTACGTAAGCCAGCACGGGTGGTGAACGAAGGAAAGCTGCAGTCATTACTCGACCTCGTGCTGCGCCAACCCGGCAGTATTGCCGCACAGGATCCTTTTAAGGAGGATGTCAAAGTGAAGATGAACAAGATTGGACTAACGAGGTGGTTGATGCAGGTGGTGAGTGTCTCTGGCATTGACCAAGATCACCCGGAGGCGTCCTTCGAGAAACATCAAGCATCGACCTCGCAAAATTCCGAGGATGATAAGATTGTGGGCTTTGATGCTCTAGAACTAGATTATTCTGTGCCATTCCCACTCTCGCTAGTCATCAGCCGCAAGACGGTACTGAGGTACCAGCTTATTTTTCGTCATCTGTTATCACTCCGCCACCTGGAGACGTTGCTGGTCACGTCCTGGGCCGATCAAAACAAGGTGATGAGCTGGCGACATAAATCATCAGATCGGAGACTGGAGCTATGGAAACGGCGTGCGTGGAATTTACGTGCAAAAATGCTTGTATTTGTTCAGCAGCTTCTATACTTCTGCACAGCTGAAGTGATTGAGCCCAACTGGGTAGGATTGATGGAACGAGTTAATGGAGCCGAGGATGCCAATGGATCTGAAGAGACTGTCAATGGTACTAAGCAAGCCAACCGTACAGTGGATGAGCTCATGCAAGACCATGTGGATTTCCTTGACACTTGCTTGAAGGAATGCATGCTTACGCAGGCCAAGCTTCTAAAGGTATGCTCAGAAGATGTACCTTTTTATCTCAATCAAATGGTACAAATACTTACTATCGAGATTAGATTCATTCCAAACTGATGACTTGCTGCACCATGTTTGCCTCTTGGACTGCAGCATCACTTTCTCGAGCACTGGCTTCGGCAGATCCTGACCAGTCCGTGGAGGATAGTCGGGGGTATGATCCATCGCGAATCGATAAACTCGAGGATACTCTTAAACGATACGAGGATCATTTCAATCGCCATTTGCGCATTCTCATGGACAGGTGAGTTGATATCAACGTTCTCTCATTCCCCCTCCCAGGACAGATTTACTGACCAGAGATAGTCTGAACTATTTTGCGGCGACAGAGAGTGTTGTCTTATTGAAGCTTGCGCATTCCCTCAGTTCCATCAGCAAAGAGGACTGAAGAGTGACACCAGTCGATGATCGTACAGATTCTTCACAAGATCCGCGCGCAATTCTGCCTCGTCGGATGTCACCAGCCATCTATTTTCCATGGTGCTATACTTTTAGCATGGTACTCCGAGTTCCTCCGTAGCAAAGGAACCTTTGCTATGTCATCCTCGACTCGAAGGAGGATCTAGCCAACCAGCAGGGACTGCGTCCCATCGTATGATGCAGCGGGGCCATCTACCCATCTCACATCATCTTATCGCATCGCATCCTTCCCAAGAAATGCCTCAAGAGTGGTAATGAACCCCCCTCACATTGGGAAGATGGTAGACTAGGAGCAAATCATCCCGCCCTCTCAGTTCTGCAAAATATCATAGTATTTTTAATTAGACTAGCAGAGAATATACATCTTCAATTAGCAATTAGTACATCGTCCATCTTATAATAAAATATAATAAAATAAACAGCGTGAAAGACAAGGCTCGCCCCCAAGCGGAGACTCGCGCATTTCCGCGACATTCGGAAGTTGATCGCACGTCAGCCCCAACTTCCGCGCGGAACATTTTCAACGTCCTCACCTTTTTAAACCTCGACTCATCACCAGATGAAGAGAGAAAAAGATAAGAGTCAACCTTCAAAATGTCACTCAGTTCAATCCTCTCATCATTTCCAACCCTCCGCCTTCCACATTCCACCCAAGAACGTCTAAATCTCGTCCTCGGCACCGCCGCTTTCATCGGAACAACCACCGTCCTCCTCCCCGCCGCATACCGCGATTATCGCACCTTTAAATCCTACGGTCAAGGAGGAGTTCCGAATAATGTTATAGGCTGGTTGGTCGTGCGATTGCTCTTCCAGCCTTTCTGCGCGGAGATGTTCGATACAGAAGTGTATTCGCGTCGCATCGATGCTGCGGAGGGTCATGGGAAGGGCGATGATGGTTATTTGACTTTATCAGAGGAACAACTTACCACGCGCTCGCCTGGTAATCGACCACAAGTTGGACCGCATGTTGTGCCTCAGCGACAATTGACTCAGCTCCCGGATGAGAATATCAAGGAGGTAAGAAGCTATACTTCGGTTCACGGTTGAATCTAGCTCTCTCTGGTCTGGTCCTAGTCTGGCCTTTGGGTCTTGAGTCCTTGGCAAGCTGGGGGATTATCACGCAAATAATCAACTGACATCAAGTTCGGCAGAAATTCCGCGCCGCGTTCCGATCTTTTGGTTTGCGTAACCATCACCTTGTCAAGTTCTCCCGGTCCAATCTAGAACAGCATGCCGATGGACTATTTCTAGCAGATCATCTACCCATCACTGATCTCGCAGTTTCCATGCTCGGAGAGGTTGCGCATATCCATCAGGGTAATGACCACTCCGCGCATGTTGTTTTGGCTCCTGCAGACTGTATGTCTTGATACCACGCCTTCTCCCCATCCTAGTCATTGCTAACACTGATCACAGGTAAGAGGGTTATTGAAGCAGGTTGGGGTCAACGCCATGGGTTCTCTGGAACCTCAGCCATGACGTATCTTTCCCTTGGAACATTGCCTGATTTACCTGCGGAATATATCCTCATTTATGCACCACGCACTGAAGAGGAAATTCAGATTGTCATGCAGATTATATCCGCAAGCGTGATGTTTATGACTGGCCGAGAAGATACCCGGTAATATATTTGACGCTTTCATGACGATCGTTCTTGTCTCTCTTGGTTGTTTCTTATTGCTGCGATTTTGCGATTTGACTCCCCCTATTTTTTCGGATTCATGGCGTTTAGTGAGGTCTCTACAAGTTGTACTGCATAAACTGCGTCCTCGCCAAAGGTCACGGTCAGGGCTTGCGGTACATGGCGATTGGCGTTGAATTGGTCTTTTGGAAGAGGATGGATGTATTCCTAGGGCATTCGGCATTAATGCAATCATGATCTCCGCTTTGTATAATGCACTAATCTTTAATATTACGTTCAATCTCAGGTTGCAGTGTGCATTCCTTCGACTTGCAGGATTTCACTAACCCTTAGCTACTACATGAACTTATACCCGCTGCCCTGGAATATCCATGAGTATCAGCCTTACCTCACGGCGTCAAGGATTCTCAGTACAGATACTTAATCAACACTCAGTATTACGAACCTTGATCCCATTTTTGACCTTAGGTTCTATCTTTATTTCACAAGAAGAACCCAGTACTTATCACATAACATTGAGATGATACCATCTCGGGCTGAAGTCGAATGTTACCAGCTACTATACTATATCAGTAGTAGTAGTACTAGTTATACTAGGCAGTACCACTAATGAAGAAACAGGTCATTCTTCATTAGTAAACCCTTCAAAGCTGAAATGCTGGACAAAATCGTACAAGTGGGTCACGGACATACATAGTATGACCATCGAGGCTTAATAACCGATGGTGCTCTTAGTCTCGCAATTCGTCCGTCACAATCGAGGTAAAATATTGGCCGAAAAGCAAATTTGAAGCTTCAACTAGTCCAATGACACTAACCGGGGGTCAGCAGGGTCTAATTGTAGCCATCAACCTTGATGCCCATCAAGGTTGGGAAGGGTTAAAAGAGCCAATCGAAGTACAACTAGAACATAGTATATTTGTAGTTACTACCAATGGTATAATATTGGAGATATTACTGGCGTAGGGCGATCCCCAGCCACCTACGTACAGTAACACCTGTTACGTACGTAGGCAGGCTGTAAATAGGTCCTTATGAAAACCCTAAAGTACTATAACTCACCTTGTAAATGTTTGAATTTGGCGCTAGATCGAGTTTTACCAATCGATGGTCGATCACAACTTAGCGTAACGAACTACGTGGCCGCCATCTATCAGATACGCCGTGAAAGACAAGGAAAATTCAGACGAGCGTGCCGATACTACATAAAATTTCATAGTAGATGACTCCGTATATTGAGTCGTGGCTGGGGCATGAGATCCATACAATCTCGTATCTGAACCTCGGCCCCCGTATCTAGAAGGAATTGATATTAATTAATCAGTTAACTAACTAATTAACTGTCTATTTAATAACATGTACTATGTAAGGCTAAGACAAAACTAGCCAAGGATTACACAGACCTCACTGCAGTATACTATATACATGTCAACTCAAGGACATGGTTAGTACAGATTCCGACTGGTTCTTCAGGGTAAAGTTACACAAGATGGACAGGGATGAAATTATCGGGACTCCCATTGTTTCAGACTCGGAAACCCGAGGCTACCCGTTTCATAAAACTGCAAAATGGTGGAGACAGGGAGAATGTACAGGATGGGGGCACAGCAGAAGACTTGGAGCTGTAACACCACGTCACGTTCCGCTGGAGACTTCGATGGATACAAGTGGACAGTTGATCTGCCCCTCCACCCACTTGCTGTTGTGGGCAAAAGAGGAGGGGCTGGGGACCCGAGGGAACGGTACGCTAAGGCATTTTGATATTGATTATTTTATTTCCAGAATTCTTTGCGTGGTCATCGTGATCGATTGCATGTGTGATTCTTCCCCTTGCCCTCTCATATTCCCAGATATGAGGATCTCGCCCGGATATGTTCAGCCGGACTGGCCACACAGAAAAGGGAGAAGCCTTGTAAAAGTAAAACCAAAACAAGGCGAGAGGAGAGAAGAGAATCGAGGACACGGGTGAAAAGAGAAAAACCATTCCCCTGCACCCTTCCCCCTAAGAAGGCGTGTAATGAATAGAAATGCTGGGTTGACGAAAGTAGATCCGCTTTTCCTGTCCGAATGCTCGAACCCAATTCTCGGGACAAGGAAATCTGGCGTTCCCGCGGGTTTTGATTTTAGTTTCGATCATTAGCGGCCGCCTCCCCGGGCCCGACCTGGTTGGAGACCGGCGTTGTACTTCTTAGGCAGGTCCTTTCATGAGGATTTGGTGCACGGCCACTTGATCAGGAATTGACCGAGACCGAAGAAAAAGTTTCTCCACGTCAATTCTGGTGACGAGACAATCCCTTAATTCATATAAGGATTCAAACCCTTGAGAAAACCGCTGATGAATCTGGGAACTGCCACTAACGGGCCTAGCCGCCCTCGTCCCTGGCGCTGGGAGATGGTCTGCTTCCCGAGGAGTGAACCATGGCGCTGGGTTTAGAACCAACGGCCATGAGAAAAAGCCTCCCCGGACGGGGGCAACCCCTGTCGTGCGCCGCCGACCCGACACTTTGGATGCTTTTTTCCTTTTTCGGGGAGGGGCCGTCCTTGACCCATCCGGTATGCAACGAACGTCCTGCGGCTGTACAGATGGGTCATGCATACAATGATGACTCGAATGGAGTGTAACCACATGGTAAATTGTTGGGGGCCCTTTCCGACAACCACTTATGAACCTAAAAACCGGGCTGGGCCACATCATCCCTTCCAGAATGGAGCCGGCTGAAGCCCGCTGTAATAATTCCACCCGTCCCTATGTAGGTGTTGAACAAACACGGACAAGATACGTAACAGTGTTCGCCCTTTCCCAGACTTCCTGGAGTAGTCGATCTCGCATGTGGTATGGTATGGGCCACAGATCGATTTCTTCACATCTACAACAAGATTCCAGCCAGAGAATTTGCCGTTCTGGAATTCAGATACCCATTTAGTGATCCCATTTGCGCACCGAAGGAGTATTTCGTCGTGAGTGTCACAGTCACGGACTTCCAAGGCATGAAGAGTGGACACGCAGCCCCTCCAGAAGGACGAAGCCCACATCTTCATGACATTTGGAATGCGAGGACGACGCATAGAAACAAAAAGAGTTAAAATTGAACAAGAAACCCCCCCAAAAGGGTTGAGATGGAAAATGTTTCCGCTTCTTTCGTCCACTATCCAGTTGCTCGGTTCCATGATCTTCTTCTGCTGAAACTGCAGGAGGATCAACGTTGCTCTGCTCCCATACTCCGTACAACTGGTACTTTTGCATTGTATTCGAGTAGTGTCTGTAGTCCTGCACTCCATACTATATGTAATTCCAGACTTCATAGCGAAACTGTAATCAACCACCCCGTTCCAATCTACTGTATGTGAATATGCCATGTCCAATGCGCCCCTCCCCCCAGATCCACAGGACAAGCGGTGTGAGGCAGCAAATGAATCAATCCACTAGAATATTCCCGAGGGAACGGAGCCCAACGAGGATGCTGCTGATCCTGAACCGGTCGTGGGACCATTCAACCCCACTCAGGTTGGGGGTTGCCATCAAGTCCTTGGAACAGCTGAACAAGCCACCTGGCGCCACAGAACTGCATGCGCATTGGTCGACGGATAAGGGACCACCCCGACTTGTGTGATCATGTTGGAAATCTGTCACTGGGTCGCCGGTCCAGTTGCTGATTTTTGGTTTGACTGACAGCGGGAGTTAGGCGAAGATCCATTTCCGTGTCCTCGGAATCTCACAATGCAGGGCTTTCGTCTGGCCTGCGTTCTGTTTGGTGCAGGGGCCGGTTCCAAATGAAATTCCAGAAAATGAAGGTTAATACTCCGAGGCCCTTCAATATTCCCTGATGCTTAAATAAAATCATCCCTTTCTAGTATCAGAGCCGGCGTAAGCAGTCCAAACCCCCGAGTGATAGCCCACCATAGTTTTGATTGAATATTGATTTTTCTTTTTCCCGATATCTCTGATCCTTTTTTTTTGCCCAGTCTCATTACATCATGGACTCACACTAATAGAAAGCGACTGCATTGGGTTTGCCTCGTGCTGAGCAAGAAAATATGATCCACGGGAAGTGATTTTCCATATAGTCGCGCCTCAGCCGCTGTGCATTGCTGAACCCCAGTCAACTGAGCCACAGACGTATGTCTTGTTATGAATCTGGAGATGTACAAATGTAGCGGGAAAAAAGACCGAGTTTTTCTCGATCCACACTGTCGGGCGCTCTTGGACCCCTCAAGGTACACTAAGTAGGTCATATGCGAGCAGCGAACAGTGCATTAGCTGACGGCACCGCCGCCTATCCTCAAGGTTTGTTAGCCTGGCCTTAAGCAGCATAACGGACCCAGGTAGTCTATCCTGATACTTGGTATCCAGGAGCACCGGAGTTAGGATCGTGAACCATTCCTCGGTTAGTAAACCGACCCGCCCTTCTCGTCTCGCCCTTGGTCCCATGTACAACCCACCCTTCGGAAGTAGAACAAAAGTCTCCCAACGGAAATCAAGACTGAGTGGTAGTGCGTTGTTCAGGGTCAAGAGGATCGCCACAAAGAGACAAAAGAAGGTTTTGTAAGAGAATCGGAGCCTGTGTTGATCAATGATCGTATTTGGTCGGTCTTCGCTCCTTACGAGGTTCCATTACGGAGCAGAAGCATGCAGTGATTGAACTCCGAACCGTGCTGTCAATAGCGAGTCTTCTATCGGGAAGAGGTTGTTTCCGACGAAAGGCACTTAACGGTCTGGGCGGTCCACGCTCCCTTTCGTACGATTTAGTGTGTGTTTGTATGACTGGGCCCCCTCATACAAGCATTGACAGGCGCCCGTAAAGCGTGTATGATTCTCGAGCCGCCATCCAGTCCGAAAGAGCGGTTGCCGCCAACGTCCCCGGGACCCGATCGCTTCCATGAAAATCACAGCACTTGGATTTTGTCTCCCCTTTCAGTACTGAAGGCTTCTGCACCCCTTAACGAGAATTCAGCCCCGCCTTTCGACAAATTCGTGAAACATCGTATTCTCATATATAGGAGATCATTCTTTACATCCACGATATTACCCAAACAAGTGACACGGGCTGAACATGACGTACTGACTGACCTTTCGTTGTTGTTTCCTTCTGTGCCTGAGAAAGCTTACCGATATCATTTGCCTTTTGTAGGAGCCCGGATTCACAGACAGTAGAACTGGATCGTGAATATCTCGACACTATTACAGTTCAAGGCCGCGAATATCAGAAATACTCCATCGACCATCGCATATATTTTGGACCAGTCGACGATGTAAGAAACGCCGACACCAATGGCTCCTCGAATGAAAAGAAGAGGGCGCTCTTATCACTGACAATATGATCAGGAAGAAGCCACACGTCTCGATGAGCAACAGCGAGTCTTTCAGCGTATCTTCGATGACCGTCTAATCTTCCCGCCCATTCGCCGGCCACAAAGAGTCTTGGACTGTGGACATGGCTCAGCATCCTGGGCCGTAGAGGTAGCTGAACAATATCCCGATTGCGAAGTGAGCATCTCTTTCGATCAGTCCTCTGTCTTTTTCCTAACGACCGTTGTGTGAAAAGGTTATTGGCGTAGATATTGCCCCGCACATGAGCCCTGATGATGTGCCTGACAACCTGTGGCTTCAAGTAAGTGCAGCATTGATTGCCGTAGCGTCATAATTAGGACAATATTGCTCTACACTCGTTGGCAGAATCGAGATCGAATTCAATTCTCTTGTGCATGCCTCACAAAGGCCAAACTGGTCCCACAAGAAGTGACCCCTGACTGACTATGTGGTAGGTTGACGACCTGAACCGAAACTTCACATTCCCTTCGAACCACTTCGATCTTGTCCAATCTCGACTTCTTGCGACCGGTATCCATGGTGCCCGATGGCCAACCTATATCCGTGACATCGTCAGGTATGAGGAAATCCGAGCATGACCGACAAGAGCAATGTCGCCAGCTACGCAGCAAGACACCCTTTCGTGAAATAGACCTGGTACTGATCGCTGTCCTGCTTTCCAGAGTGTTGAAACGAGGTGGATGGGTGCAAATGATCGAATTATACTTCAATGTTCAATCCGATAACGGCTCAATCACCGACGAACATGCTTTAAGACGTTGGAGTACGCATTATATGCGTGCACTGGAAGATAAAAAAGATCTTCGGGTTGGATCCAGGCTGCGAAACATGTTGACTAGTGCGGGACTGACAGAGGTTGACATCAAAATGATACCTCTTCCATTGTCTGCATGGTCGAATGGTTAGTCATTTCATTCACTATCCTCTTCGAACAGTTAGAGTTGACACAATCCAGATCGAAGGACGCGAGATATTGGACAGGCCAACAGCGACAATATTCAAAAGCTTCTTCGATCTTTGGCGTTGTACCCCCTGACACAAAGATTGCACATGTCTCCCCAGAGCTTCGATGCCCTAATTGCCCAGGCACAAGAAGAAGCCAAAAACCCGTCTCTCAAGGCATATTTCCCTTTGTGAGCGCAACCGCATAACACCTTCTCTCTCATACAGACAGTCACTGACAAGAACAGATACATTTGCATTGGCCGAAAGCCATGAAATTCCTTGCGGCGTAATGAAGCAGTGGACACCTCTTACGAGCCATTGCGATTTTCAATTAGAACCACAGACTCAATGTCTTCATAAGCATTGAGCACGGTTCGACTCGTCATCCCCCACTCCCATTTGCATACCTAGCATTTTCATACAAAAGCACACGCATATACATACCGAATTAGCCAAAGATGGTCAGTGAAAGACATCTTCTTGCTTGCATATGTTCCTTATGTGGGGTAGCAGGGCCGCGTTCATTTTTCTGGTTTTATGTCGGGTATCATTGTAGGGTAGGCAAACAACCCTAGGATTGATCGATGACCTGTGACATGGTCGCAGGAATAGACTCGAAGAAGGTCACAGCGGGTCATAATCCAGATCGAGAACCAACATAGCAATTTCGGTGTACCTTTGAAGTTCCCCTGAGAGGCCAGCTGTCTTGGATCAGTCAAGGGCATTCGGGCAGATCGTCGCGGGTGTGGCCCCGTGCGGATCGGGAGGATCACGATAGAGATCTGAGGACCGCTCTAAGCATTATCACAAATGGCATCACCCTGGAAGTGACCTCTTAGCAGTCATACTATGGCGAGAATGACTTGAATACTCGGCAGGAAGTGAAGAGGTGAAGTGAAGTTAGGCTCGGACGAAGACGAGGGGGGTTCGACCCAGACTGACGGGAAGGAAAGACCGAACCATCAACTCGTGCCTGCTGCATTGGGAATTTTGATGTGCAGTTGACCACTTCGGGCACCTTCCCATCTTCTCTTTGTTCTCCTTTTCATCTAATCTATTATCATCCTTGGAGCCTCATTGTCATCATCGCTGCCCAACCATCTGCAGGCCTCCTGGAAAGACACGCCGACAGCAGCCAGTTTGTATGGGAGTGGCGTTCGAGGATTGTTTACCCTACGCTTTGATCTCAGGACACGCAGACTACAAGGGATCCCTGGCCATTCCGGGCTGATCTACACAGACTTTCAATGTTAACCCGCGGTCCAATATGAACAGCAGTACCGCCGGGCGATTAAAGCAACTCCATCATCATCATTATTATTCAGTCGAAGGTCAGCGCACCATGGCAAGCGTGGGGGGAAGCTCATGAGGGTCCAGAACCGAAGCCGAGAGTTCTGGGGACAAATCAATTGAACGCACCGTTGGCGTCTCCTTTCCACGCCTAACATCCCTGTTCCAGGGTATCGGGTTCCAGTATCCTATTAGAGTTCGTGCTGGAATGCACCTTGACGTGCGCAGTAGCGAGATCAAGCATTGATAGCTGGTGATACGAGATGCGCCAGCTGATGGCCTGTGTGCAAAGAGCCCAGACTTTTCCTTCGTGATCTTTCGCCTTGACTTTCTCAGACGCCCCCGAACCCAGGGCACAGACCAAAATTACCCGCTCCAAAAGCTACCGTCCCTAGTCCCCCTAACTATGGGTCTTCTTTCCCGCCAGGGGCTCCGAAATGGACCGAACATGGACGACGGCAAGATATTGTCTATTATAACAGGCGGGTAATGATGTTGTCGACCTCTCACAAACGTAACCCGAGCTTTTGATTTGATTGATGTTGAGAAGTGGCTTGGAATTAATGCGCAAATACTAAATCTCTTTTTCAGATTAGATGTTTTGGTGGTAGGAATAGTCGAGCAAGAAAGAGGCAATGAGAGGCAATTCACTTTCTAAATCGTTGAGAAGTCCCCAGGCTGAAAAAGTAGGCAATGCTGGATGGCGGAATAACAGCAAAACCATCGTGTGTGATATGATCTATGCAGGCAATCTATCAGCGCCAATCTAGATCATATGACACCTGAATATCCAGGCATGAATAATTTCCCAATTTGGTAAGGCGGCGAGCGGGGAGAAAAAAAGTTGGCGCGCGGATTTTCTCAAAAAGCTGCTACCAACTACTCAAACACCAGCCACAATGCCTTCGACATACAAGAAGGACAAGCCATGGGATACAGATGACATCGATAAGTGGAAGGTGAGGACTTAAAGACTTTAGGAGTTAGAGGAGAGAACCAGACAGGCTAACCATCTTATCTGCTCAGATCGAAGAATTCAAGCCCGAGGATAACACCGCCGGAAATTTCGTCGAAGAATCCTCCTTTGTAGTACTTTTTCCCAAGTACCGAGAGCAATACCTGAAGGAAGCATGGCCGACCATTACAAAGTCTTTGGAGAAGCAAGGTATTGCCTGCACACTAGATTTGGTGGAGGGTAGCATGGCCGTGAAGACTACTCGCAAAACCTACGACCCGGCTGCAATTCTGAAAGCGCGCGACTTAATCAAGCTTCTCGCGCGTAGTGTTCCCGTTACCCAGGCTCTGAAGATTCTTGACGATGGCGTGGCGTGCGATATCATCAAGATCCGCAATCAAGTGCAAAACAAAGAGCGTTTCGTGAAACGACGACAGCGTATTCTCGGCCCCAACGGATCTACCCTGAAGGCCCTCGAGCTCCTCACTAGTACCTACATTATGGTACAAGGCAATACAGTCTCCGTGATGGGCCCTTTTAAGGGACTGAAGGAGGTTCGTCGGATTATTGACGACTGCATGGCAAACATTCACCCGATCTACCACATCAAGGAGTTGATGATCAAGCGCGAGCTAGCCAAGGACCCAACCCTGGCAAACGAGTCTTGGGACCGATTCCTGCCCAACTTCAAGAAGCGAACCCTCTCCAAGCGCCGTGTTCCCTTCCAAGTTACCGACAAATCGAAGAAGGTCTACACACCCTTCCCCCCTGCCCCCGAAAAGAGCAAGGTCGATCTCCAGATCGAGTCTGGCGAGTACTTCCTTTCCAAGGAGGCCAAGGATCGTGCGCAGAAGGAGGAGGTTGTCGAGCGTCAGCGCCAAAAGCGCGACGAGAAGATGCGCGAGCGCGAGAAGGATTTCGTTGCACCCGAGGAGACGCTTCCTGTCGATGCGGAGGGCAAGAAGAAGGAGAAGAAAGAGAAAAAGGAAAAGAAGGAGAAGAAGGAGAAGAGCAAGCGCAAGCGCGAAGCAGAGGGCGATGTCGACGATGCTGCCGAGCGCAAGGAGAGGAAGAAAAAGAAGAGCAAGTCCAAGGAGGCTGCTTCCGACGAAGAATAAACTGGCTATGTACCTCGGTCTGGTTTTATTGTGGCGCTTCTGGCAGAGCATGGGTCTGGCGTTTAAATCTTCTTTCCTTGCAGTGCTCTCTTCCTCCTATCTCTTTTTACCAGTACATCTGTATATTCGTCTCTCCCTCTCAGAGGTTCCCCTAAAATGATCCAATACCAAACTGTCTTATATTGTTGTTGCACGAGACCTGTTGACCAGTAAACTTGAGTTCCATTAACTACAACTAAAGGTGAGATAATAATCGACTGGTAAAAGAGAATTGAAATCAGACAGGAACAGTAATTGTAGTCCTTCACGCTTATTACCTGAGTAACTTCAGGGTCACCGTGAACCGCAAAGATCTTCGTCACTTTTCTAGAGCGAATCATGATCGTGAAGGTCGTTGGATATTTCCCACCAGGCATGTCTACACGGCGGCAGATCGATTGCCCCGAACTCTCTCTGTGGGTGAGACACGGTCTTCGAGGTGGCTGACTGTGGGTTCTTGCTTGTCAAGCATACCCATCTCATGTGCGAACGTATCATGAGGCTTCCATTTGGAACTGGTCATAGGAGTAGACTCCTCCAGCATCTTGTCAACTTGTTCAAGAGACAGCCCTTTGGTCTCGGGCACCACGAAAAAGGCAAACAGGAAGCATAGGACAAGTGCACTACCCCAGACGAAAAACACTTTGACTGCCAGGTTACCTTTATCTTCGTCCACAATGTAAGGTGTGATGACAGCAATAACACAATTCCAGAGCCAGTTTGAAGCCGTTGCAAGGGCAACGCCCTTTGCGCGAATCGGAAGTGGATATATTTCGCCGATAACCACCCACGCACCGGGGCCCCAGGTAGTCGCGAATGCGGCAATATAGAAGCAGGTAAAGACGATGAGGCAAATCTCGCTGTATTTGGAGCATTTAGTATGATGAACAATGGTCTGCGGTCACTTTGTTATGGATATGTGACTTACGCAGCATGTTTTCCAGCAGCGGCAACGCCAACGATGGCGACAATGAACTCGCAGACACACATCACAACCGCACCATAGATGAGTAGGGTACGACGACCGAACTTCTCCATCATGTAGAATGATGCCGGAGTGGTCGCAACGTTGACAACGCCGGTAATTGTCGAGATCAGGAAAGGGTTCTTGATACCCACTTGCAAGAAGAACGTTGTACCATAGTAAACTGGGCATTCATTAGACATCTCGCTTTCTGTCGATGTTTCAGATTAAACTCACAGATGAAGTTGATTCCCGTCCACTGCTGGAACATTTGTAGACAAGTTCCCATCATGATACGATGAAGGTTGCCGCGACGGGACCTGCCACCTTTGAAACAGTCCACCCAAGAGGTACTTGCAATCTGCTTTTCATATTCGAAATTCGCTTTGATCTCAGCCAGCTCTGCTTGGATGGCCGGGTTCGACCCAGGTTGGCCACGTACTCTCTCCAGTGAGCGTAGGGCATCGTCCATCCGGCCACATTTGACGTAGTAACGGGGAGACTCTGGGAGAAAGAAGAGTCCAGCCGCCAGAATCAACGCCCAGATAAACTGCATACCGATAGGAATTCGGTATGAAGACCTATCTGGACGATTCTTGCATCCTTGATCTACACCAGATGCCACAAGCAGCCCGATTGTGATTGCCCATTGGTAAATAGAAACCAGTAGTCCACGGACCTTGCGAGGGCTGATCTCAGAGACGTAAAGAACAACAGTAGCAGAGACACCACCAACACCCAGGCCCGCAATAAATCGACCAGCCACAAGTCCACCAATATTGATGGTTCCGACTTGGACGGCCACGCCGATGGAGAATATCAGGCAGGAGAGCATGATGGTAAGACGACGTCCAATTCGCTCTGCCGCACCACCACCGATCAGTGCACCGATAAAAGTGCCAGCAGAGAGAATGGAAGTAATAAGAGACTTCCGTGACGAGGGAATGATGTACCCATCAGGATCCTTGGATCTGGCTACAGGATGGCCGAAATGCTTCTTGACAAAGGGCATGCCCAGAACGCCAGAGATATAGCCCGAGTCGTAGCCGTAGAGGATTCCTAGATAATTGTTAGGTCGAGTCTTCCTTGATGCGAGCAGTTCTATTTAGACAAACCACCAAAGCTGGCAAAGCCACAGATCAGGTAGGCATGCCAATTTACTGGGGCCTCAATCAGATTCAGGTCAGCGGTACCAACGATATGGTTCGCCATGACGAAAAGACGTGAGCACACAAGAACGGGAAGAAGTCAGTGGCAGAGATATCAACAGGGATAGCTATCGGCTGAGAAGATGAATTAGAGAAGAAAGAGGTTGAGAGAAGAAGAAAGGAAGAAAGCGGGAAAGTGAGAGAAGTGAAGGATACCCCAAACGGGAAGGTGCCGTCAGCAAGGCAACGGTGACACACGCAGATAAAAAAAATCATTGGGAAGGAGCGATGGTGAATGGGAAATGATGAATACGCGTGGGACAAATCATTGACCTATTCATTAGATTGAATAGCATGGCTTGGACTATACAAAAAGGAGCATCACTTTTAGAGAGATTATGATCCGGAAGTTTGCAATATAGCGCAGTAATGCATACCATAAATACTAAAAAAGCTAGTACCCTCAAGCTTTCTGTGACTTTATCAGTACAACGTTGACCTAAGTATAACTATAGTGTATATTAGTAGTTATTGGATTCCAGGTGGAATCCAATAACTACTATCTATGGTTATACGTCGGTAACTTATAGTCGAGCATGGAGCACTTCAAGCATGCTCGGAGAGGTAAAGCCGGAGATATTGTAATTTCATCCATGAAAGATGTTGAGACGCAGGTGAAGCATAACTTCGGTTTCGTTAATTGCACTATTACACATCCCTTCCCCAATTCTATTAGTACCTTTATTTACGTATGTGCAGAGTAATTATATAGACATGAAAATTTCCGTCAATAAATTGAATGATTAAAAAAAAACCCCGAAGTGCGAGGAAAGGACACAAAACGACTGGGCTTATTTCTAATAATACGCCTCGAGTCAACCTTGACGCGCCACAAATATTCAACTGGGCATTGCCATGTCACACAGACCCTATTTTCGGCCCTGAATGAAACCGAAAGAGGTGTTCATTAATCAGGGATGTTATATGTATCTAGCCATCGTGCATGATTCCAAATAATAACCAACCACTAGATGCTCGCAAGCTTATCCATCTTCCATGAGAAACATACTACGTGATAGTACCACGGCCCTAGCATGCTAACACCGGTACTAGGAGGCAAAGCCATTCACCCGAAATGAAGCAATAGACAGAGCCTCGTCCAGCACCTGAGCAGGATGAGAGGGTAACTCCTTACTCCTCCAGGCGATATATCCATCTGGACGAATAAGAGCAGCTCCAGTTGGGGAGACACCAAATGAATCCTGGAAACCACGCTCTTGAATGAGCTGCACATCGTAGCCGAGCAGAATAGATCGAATAGGAATGGAAGATGTCCCAGACACACTAGCAGCAGCATGAGACCATGCGCTACTCTCAGAAATTAAGGTCCAACCATGATGATCGACAAGATCTATGAGTGGGACAGTCTTCCCCTTCTGGGACGTATCAATGTGAGGGAAATGAGTACCAGGCTGCCCATTCCACTCATCAGGTCTCATTGCCCGCGGCAGCTTCTCATCTGCTCCAATAAAAAAAGCCTTCGAAAGATAGATTTGACCAAACTCCATGGCGTCATCATCAATCTTTTCCCCAGCGGGCATAGAAGCATCAAGATGTACCTTATAGTCCGCACGAACGAAGATCTGATCATGTCGCAGTAAAGCAATGGGACGTCTCTCCTCCTCATAAGTATCCAAAATATCAACCGATGATTGACAAGAGAGTACGGCAGCAATCTTCCAAGCGAGATTGTGCACATCGTGAATACCCGTGTTCGCACCATATCCACCACGATTTGGAGGAAGTGTATGCGCCGCGTCACCGGCCAGAAAGACTCGTCCAGATCGAAATTTATCTGCAACAAGAGCAGTTAACTCCCATTTCCCAGTGGTGATTATGTCAATAGGGAAATCGGATCGTCCAATTGCTTGATAAATAGCAGCTCGAAGATCCTCTTCGTCGCACTCGACCCCATCTTTAAACATTAGGGCCCATCGGCCATCGCTGTAGGAGGCGAGGAAAGCTTTGAGATCGGGCTGTTCAATGTCAAACTGTACAATCCCTTTCGTCCATTGCTCTATCGGTGCGCGGAATAAGACGCTGTGTAGATTCTGCATGAATCCTCGGCCGTGGCGTGGAATTTGGAGTAATTCCCGGATCGTGCTGCGGTTTCCGTCGGCTGCGATGAGATAGGAGCCGTGAATATGACTCTGATCGCCATTGTGATCTTCACAAGTAACAATGACCTCTTCATCATTCTGGTCAACTGATATGACCTTCTGTTGGCGGCGAATATCAGCGCCTCTCTTCAATGCTAGTGCCTCGAGAAGAGGCTCCAGCTTATCTTGCGGAATAGCAGAGCCACGCTCCGCCGAATATTTCTTTTTGGGTATTAAAGTCTTTGAAGGGATTTCCTCGTTGGTCTGAGCCTTAGATTTGCTCTCTGTATCGGACCAGGACGAGCTTTTATGCCATTGGCCTGTCACGGTTTCTACATGGGCGCGTTCGAGAACAAAATCTTCCGGAGCCGGGTCTTTGTTTTCGATTCCCAGGGAACGATAGATTTCCATTGTTCGCGTCGTGAAGCCGATAGCACGAGGATGTTTCGAGGTCCCTTCGTGTTTCTCGAGCACGATGGTTGGGACATTGTTTGAAGTCAGACATAGAGCTGCCGAGAGCCCGACGAGACTACCGCCCACAACGATAACTGGACGACCGGGTGAAGTCATAGTTGAATAGAAATGCGTCGGGTAAAGATTTGCAGAATAGTTGAAATAGATGCAATTCAACTCCAAAATCTTCGGTTCTTGTGAAAAATGGGTTGAGATAGTACAAAGGGCTCGGATTTTTATATACAAAACCACGGCGGAAGGCTCGGTGCCGAGATATCAAACTATCGACTTGTTCGGCGCCGAAGCCTTCCCTCCATCTCTATTATAGGAACTAGGCAAATTCTCGGTTTTCCAGCATGCTCAAAATGGAATTAGGCTGAGGATAATTGGAAGTGTCTACTCATTTTATCTCAAATACAATCATCATATTTATTTCACGGATAGAAGGGTGGTTACATGAACTACTGATAACTGGACCTCTCGTATTCATCTTGACCTAGACAGCACTTGGCCCACTGCCTTCCGTCATTGATTCTCCGTTGCGCCTCAAGCGTCGTACTTTGTCGACAAGAAACTTCTCTTGCTCTTCTTGGCTCTTCTTAAGATCAACTCCGAAGAACAAGACGGCGAAGCTCACCACGCTGAGTGCAAAGAGGAAATAGAACGGAGTCGACTCGTTATGGTTAGGATCGGCATCAATAATTGCACTGGAAACAATAGGTCCGATGAAGGATGATGTTTTCCCAATGATGCTGAACAAACTGAAGAAGAGAAATTCGTGGCCTCGAGGCGTAACCTCCGAGATCATGATTTGGGAATAACTGTACCAGGGACAAACGAAGAAACCGTAGTATGCTTGATAAACCTGTCAACCCCAACGACGTTAGCACTGCTTTAATGGATATAAGAGCAACTATTAAGGTCTTACCCAGACTTCCCAAGTGTTGTGAAATCCGAATTTGTTCGTCCAAATTCCGATCATACCCCAGCCATCCAGAAGTATGATAGCGACAGCAATTGTATTGAACATGGCTTTGGTTCCAATTCTATAACGCTTCTGGATGAACCAAAACGTATAAATTCCAGCCGCCTAAATTGGTGAGCATTGTTCTCATATTGACCAGACCAGAATGATCGGTGAACATTGCAGACTTACCTGGGCAGCAATCCCGACAATCAGGAGATATGTCAATTCTAGTGTGTTATAAGCCACTATGCTATTTTGAAGGGTAGAAATGACTGTAACGGTGGTATTTAGAGAATCTCCAAGCAAAAAATAGCCTATCAAGAAGTTAGCATGAGAGTCCTCGCTTGACGGCTAATCCGGGAAATGTATTACCAATGAGGTAAATGAGACTCTGCTTCAGTTTCCAAATCTGTTTCATTGCATGCCATACTTGCCATATTCCCGCAATCAGAATACCACGGCGGCCAGGGTCCTGACCGGGACGGCGTTTCTCGAGGAAGAACCAAGGCAACGAAATGAGCAGCCAAACGCCCGAGACGAATGCAATAAGCACACTAAGACCCCAGTTATTCTGCTGCTGGCCAGCATTGACATCGAGACCGAACATGATTCCAACAATAACAGCTAGAATGACAACCTCACCACAGGACTGCACATAAAAAGCCATATTGGCTAGACGGCTACGCATCATTGTGTCGGCATAGTCATATTCATCTCGAGTGATTCGTCCCGCGGTGAACGCCTCTGCTTTTTCCTTCATCTCAGAGGTGTTTCTAGCGAGACCCGGGAATGCGGCAGTCCAAAAGGTCAAAGTGGTTTGGTAGGCGATCAGACCAACGATATAGAGTCCGACCGCAACCTCCCATTTGTCCCACGTATGTACCCCGAGCCAGCCAAACCCAATACCCCAGGCGATGACGGATAGAGCGATCAGGATATTTGGTCTCCAGTAACCGAAATCGGCAAAACTACCGATAGTCAAGAAAACGACGACTTGAATGGCAAAGGAGATGCCGTTGCAGAGCAACACAATGCTGTTGATGGATCGGGGCCTTCCAGCGAATTCCATGACTCCTTCAGGGGGTGCGGCCTGGTATAGTAGGTTTTGGAAAGCCGTCGGGGCGAAGTCTGTGTATAGAACGTTAGATATTGGACTATGCGACCTTGGATAACTCAGCTTCCCAGCACAAGAGAGAATGGAACATACTGAACAGGGACAGTCCATTGTTTCCAATATAATAGCTAGATATGGGATTTATTTAGTTTCAACCCCAACTTTGAGCTTAACGTCCCCTCGACGAACAAACGCACGCATAGTAAGCCCAGATCTCATTCCTGGTCGTGCGATAATTGTCGTCAAATTGATCAGGAGCTACAAGCTGCTCCGACTTCTCTCCCACCCCAACCTGAGATATCATCTCACGATCCACCTCCTCGGCAGAGAGCGTGGCATGTTTTTTCTTATCAGACTCCATGATCACTCGGATGGCAACTCTTAGAAGTGGTTGCACTCGAGAGGGAGAAGGGAGTTGACATGAGAGGAGAGACAAAAAAAAAAGAGGGGTGGAGTCTACAACGCCGGGATAATCGCGAACTGATAAATATGACAATCCTGTTTCGCTCGGCCGCTCTTGCCCCGCGCGGTGCCAAACCGTGAAAAGATTAGAAGAGCCAGTCGCGTTGATTCGAAACGTGCCGATCGCACGAACAATCTGGGTTTGCCTCACGCTACACCCGCGTCTGGTCTAGCCGGAGCTTAGCGACTCGGCCCGGGACCTATCAGAGCCGTTTCTCGCCGGAGGTGCATTTCGCCGGAAAGGGGTATAACCGGGGATTAATCTAATTACCTGGGCTATATGAACAGTGCGTGCATTCTCATCGTATATTGAGAGACGAATAGCAAAATAACTGGGAGGAAGTAGTGAGCATCTCAAATGCCGGTGTCAGTCTAGTATATCGAACTCCACCGGATGATGATCGGCTCGGCATCTGGGGTAGCTGGTTCCCGTCCAGTGAAGGGCCATGTCTGGGCACAGTGAAGAACGGAAAAAAGAAGCGAATGAGAAGCAGACAACCAAAGTCGCGGAGACGAGAAGTTCGAATCAATTGAATACATTGGCTACCTAAAAGAGAGCGGATTCCTGGCAGATAGAAGAAAGAAAGAAAGAAAGAAAGAAAGTACAAATGGCCTCTGATGTCCCACTTCAGTCAGCTGATCTCACTCTGCCCTTCCTTATAGGTTCGTTATCCATATCACATTGGTTTGAAGTACTTCGTATTCCAAAGTTTTCAAACAAGATTTGCTGCAATATCTTCCACTTGAAATGGAGAAATGGATTCCATAACACTTACATTGGAACATACTATGCTCGGTCGGAACAATATACCTATATTGTCGGTATATTACAAAATGAACGTCTTATCTCTTTTACCACCTAGAGAAACATACCGCTGCCCAACGGTATCTTTGTCTATCATGATTTCAGTTTCAAGTTGAAATTAGAAAGGAACTAGTCGATCTCAGTGAGACTGCAGTGAAACCTTTCATTTGGAAACGACGGATCAAAAGTGGGAAACTTTCCTGCTTGAAGCAATATTTCCTAAAGATTGCACGTCTTGAACGTAGTAATCTGGTATAAGAGGAAAAAGAAATCTGGTGGAAATCCTGAAGCTGATTCAAATTCCTTTCAGGTCCATACTTAAAAAGGGCCATCATTATGCGACCCAGAATGTAATCTTCCAGCTACTCGTCTTTCCTACCTGAATAAGATCATTATACATACGGCGATCGGAGTAATCTCCAAAGGCGAACATTTCAAGGGTAGAAAGCACCGATTGGGATCTTCGCGTATGGTGCAGGTGGAGTAATGCATGGATGATTTTGATTCTCCCAATGAAGAGGTTCGATCTCTCGTCTGATGCATACGATCATTGGACGGCCATTATCGATCGTTAATCCAAGCCTTTCTTGAGAAGGTCCCCACCTGGAAGGGAGCGCCACACTGGAGCACGACGCAGCTCATACAATGCCACTTGATAGAGAACCAAAAGAGAGGCTCGGGAGTTGGAAGATATATATCTGTGATTAATCAAATGGATGATTTACATCTGATACAGCTGAACATAAAGTTGTTCAATGCCAAGGCGATCGACATAGAGAGCCAAGAAAACGGGGGAATCCCCGGGGAGGTGGAGAGAATGAGGAAAAAACCAATTCGGGATGTGCTGTTTGGGAAGGAGCGAGGCCGTACACATGATGTCACGGTGCACAACTCGCAGCACAACATTGCACATCACACACTTTGCAACTTCGCTTCTGCATCACACCTGAAAGATGCGACTGGCTTCTGTTTTGTGGTGCATCATAGTACATAACACCCTCTCGGATCGAACGGCAGACACAATCCAGTCAATTAATGGCGGCCCACTCGGGTTTGCCATGCCGTTGGACAACAATTTCGCGTCGATTCCGTCAAGAGAAGCACGCTCAACTTGTTTAGCGTACCAGTGGATCAATCAGTGGCGTTCATGAGGATTGCAGTGGGTCAGGACAGGAACTAAAAGATGGGGCCCAGCTTCTAATTCGACTGAACTTGGGCTCCGCCATTGAAGCTTGGATGATTCCAAGCAGGAATGTCAGGATGATCGGATGGCTATTGCGTATATCCCCTCCACTTGAGCTTTCTGGAGAGGGGGGATGGGCAGAATGAGGTGACCCCGATTCTCGCTGGCACAGTTTATAGGGATCTTTGCCTCCACCCGGGAGTTCTTTTTGATTTTTCTGCGTTTCCTGCCTCTCGTTTCATTGAGAGGATGAACTTGCTTGATTCATCATTTATCCATTGATAGGGCAAACTTTTTTGATCACAAGGTCCGGCTATCACTACGACCCTTCCACGATCAATCTCGAAAGCTTTTTTCCGGCAAAAGTTTGACCCACGTTCTCAATGGAAGAAGGAGAGCCTGGACGCCCCAGGGCAGTGGTGAGTGTCCTCGTAGTAGGATAATATCAGCTAGAATTTGGTCTCTAAACTGACTTATGTGAGCGTAGTCTGGTGCCAGAAGCCAAGGGCCTACATCACCTACGAGAAGTGGCCGAGGATGGGGAGAAGATGATGCTGTTTCACCCACCCGCCGGGCCTCAAACATTGATGAGAGTCAGGGAGGTGCACGCCGTCGAAGCTCGGCGGCCAGACGTAGTAATGGCAGTGGCGTGCCGAGTCTCGCTCCACGTACGACTTTAGCAGAGAGAACGGCAGGAAAGTTCACATTGGCAGGGCCTGATGATACCCCTCAGATGGCACTCTCTCATGAGCCCTTTGTACAACCTGGTTATGCCGACCTAAATCCATCTTATGAGCAGCCTAACAACACAAAGCCAGTATGGTCGCTGGCCAAACCATTACCTCGCGTAGTGCGACCAGGCATGGTACCAACCAAAGATGAGTTACTCGAGAAGCGTGCCAATGCCCAACTTCCTGCAGAGAATTCGCAGAAAATAGGACTAGACGTGGATCCCAATGATCTTGAGCTAGGCAAGATCGAAAAGACCGCGGACCCGCGGAAGATGGCAGCACAAGTGGAGGATGCTCGGCTGCAGCGCGAAAACAACTTCATGAATAAGGTCCTCAATGGAGAAACGACCTCGGTTGCTGGACGGGGCTCGCGTATGTCTCGAACATCTTCCACTCGGAGAAGACGCCCGTCCCAGTGGATTCAAGACCAAGACCAGTTGTCGACAGTAGAAGAAGGTGGATCTCAAGCAACCGATGAAGACGGAGGCCAGGGCCAGGGCAGGCCCCCTGACTATATGACTGGCGAGCCGCTTCATGCAATTCCCTCAGTTCCGGAGGAAGCGATTGACAACGATTTGGATGCCAAAGTGGAATTTCCAGGTCTAGACCATCCAACCGTCCCAGAAGATCTGCACCCATTAGTACAAGATCTTGTAGAAGAAGAAGTTCACAACAACCACACCACTTGGTCTGTCATTCGCACACATCATCGTGAGGCATTGGCAGAAGCATTGGCAGTTTTTGTTCAGTTGACTATTGGGTTCTGCGCCGACCTATCTGTGACCATAGCAAATGCAGGAAACCCAAACACAACTGCTTGGGCCTGGGGATTTGCTACTATGATTGGTATTTATATTTCCGGTGGTATTTCTGGTGCCCATCTCAACCCAGCTATCACAGCGCTTCTTTGGTTCTACCGCGGCTTTCCAAAGAGCAAAATGCCTGAGTACTTTGCGGCTCAATTTGTCGGTGCTTTCTGTGCTGGCCTTGCTGCCTACGGTATCTACTACCAGTCCATCGAGTACTATGTTAGCAACAACCCCAATACTGGAATTATCACCAGTTTTGTCACCGGTCAACGCGAGATTTGGATTGGACCCGCCACTGCCTTCTTCACTGAATTTATCGGCACGGCCTTTTTATCAGTGACTGTCCTGGCTCTCGGTGATGATCAGAATGCACCACCTGGAGCCGGTATGAACTCCTTGATCATCGGTCTTGTAATTACCTGTCTGAGTATGACATTTGCCTATCAAACCGGAGCTGCCTTCAATCCGAGCCGAGACTTTGGCCCGCGTCTCGCTCTTTTGGCCCTGGGATACACCAACGACCTGTTCCGTAACCCTTATTGGTTTTATGGGCCTTGGGCGGGTGCCGTGAGCGGAGCTTTTGCCGGTGGATTTTTATATGATTTCTTCATTTTTACCGGTGGAGAGTCGCCTGTCAATTATCCACTTGAGAGGACTCAGCGGGCTATGAGAAAGAGTCGGATGAAGTGGAGACGACGTCTTCGATTGAGCAAGCGAGAACCAAGGAGTGTCTCAATTCCTTAATCTAGCCATATTGGAATATTGTGCCTATTCGTTTGCTGTGAGCATTTGATATACAGTCATACGAAATCGATTTTAGCGGAAATTGGGGTTGGCTTATCAGCGGTGATATTTCATCCGAAGTATTTTGCATGATTGATGATTCAGTGTCTTGCGAACTTGGTCTCCCTAGTATAAATTCTTTGTACTAGTAAACTTATCATGGAAATTGCATTGAATAATATATAAAATCTAGAATCTCCCTCCGTACGGGAAGCCCAGAGTCTCAGTATGTAAATCGTGTTAGAATACCATATGAGCCCAATGCTCTCACAACTTTGCCTTGCTTGGAATTTGCTCTTTCTTAGCAACTTCTTTCAGATTTCTGCGTAGGATCTTCCCCGCTGCACTCTTGGGAATTTCATCCACAAACCGGACACCACCTCGTAATCTTTTGTGATGGCTGACTCTGGAGTCAATCCATTCTCTGATTTTCTCTCCTACAGCCGGTGATTTTTCGACACCTTGCGATAAAACAATATACGCACGAGGAACCTCTGTGTGATCCTGATCGACCCCGATGACAGCGACATCGTTGATGTTTGGATGTGAAATCAATAGCCCCTCGAGCTCTACAAAATATATGAGCAATAGCATTTCAGTAAAAACCAGGGATATAACTGACCTGCTGGAGCAACTTGAAACCCTTTGTACTTAATCAATTCCTTCACGCGGTCTGTAATGTAAAAGTTCTCTTGGTCATCGTGATAACCGACGTCCCCAGTCTTGTAATATCCATCTGCTGTAAAGGAACTTGCGGAGCCTTCTTTATTGTTCCAATATCCCTTGAAGATACTAGGTCCCTTGAGTGCCAACTCTCCATCCTCTCCCGTCGGCACTTCTGCACCATCTGGCGAAAGGAACTTCGCCGTCAGATTCGGCATCAACTTCCCGACACTTCCAACACTGGTATACCACTCGTCCCATGGCTGGGTATGTGTGATAGGACTCGTTTCGCTAAGTCCATAAGCCTGGTTTATGCGGATTTTTAGACGACTGTGAACCGTATCAACTAGCTCGCGCGTTAGTGGCGCGGCTCCAGATGTCACCATGCGCAGTGAGCTCAGGTCGTATTTCTCGACAATAGGATTGTTTGCAAGATGAACCAGAACAGGTGGTGCAAGGTATGCGAAAGTGATCCGCTCGTTTTGTAATGTCCTAAGAAATGTTTCTAGTTCGAATCGCTCCATAGCAACCATCTCGATACCTCGGTATAAAGGCTGATGAATGAGGCAGGTAAGACCTAACACGAATAATTAGATCAGTTTTTAACTAAAATCTTGTATTCTGGGGCTAGAGTACCGTAGATGTGATAGAAGGGTAGAATTCCTATCAATCTATCATTTTTCCAGTTGTAACTTTGGCCTACCGAAGAGGCAACCATCAGAACATTGGCAACAATGTTGCGGTGGCTCAGCATAACTCCTTTTGGCAGACCAGTAGTACCAGATGAGTAGACAATAAAAGCAAGGTCATGATCGGGATTTAATTTTTCTCGCGGTGGTTCATGAAGGTAGGTTGACGTCGATTTGATTTGATCAAAATGCTGGAATTGATTCGACGAATCTCTTCCATCACCAAGAAGTATAATCCGTGTAGTCGGGATACCAATCTTCTTAGCTGCCACCGTAGCAACTGGGAGGAGGTAGTTGAATGTTGCGATAGCTTTCGTGCCGTTGTCTTTGAGCTGGAAGGCTAGCTCATCGGCTGAATAACTAGGGTTAGCCGGTGAGACGATTCCACCAGCAAAAAAAGTCCCGTATACAATGACAGGGATATCGATATTATTTGGGGTAAATAATGTTAAGATATCGCCCTTTTTCCAATCCCACTTTGAGCGTAAGCCTTGTCCAAAGGTAGCCGCGGCATCACGAAGGCTAGAGTAAGAATATTTGCGATTTGTGATGGCATCTCGGTAAATAGCTATACGATTTCGAGTTAAGTAAGACTTCAATAACTCTCGGACTTTGAATACCAGATGACTTACTCCGGTCGTGTGGGAATTGTTCCTTTCGCTCCTTTTCAAACATCAAACCCCACAGGTCAATGTCCGGGATCTCAATGTCGGGGTATATTGAGGAGAACGGCATCTTGAAGACCTCACTGCTACTAAGAGCCAATTTTCTTGTATGTATCTATAATGGACTATCCGCAACCGACGTCCAAGCGTATTTTGTCGGAGCGTATTTGATAGTTGAAACGTTCCCTTCGTGCTGGTCGTGCATTGCCGTTGGGTTTTCCCCGCATTCCTCGGTTTCTCCCTTTTGCAGATCCCATTTGAGTACTTCCGAATGTCCGAGAATCACAAGAAAGGAAATAATCTCGAGTGAAATGGAAAGAACTAAACCACAGTCAGTCAGTCCTTGAGACAAGCTCCCTCAGGCTTAACGATTCACGGTCCTATAATGAGGCGATGCATGCCACTTGGACCAAATAGATGTGCAAGTGCTGTCGAGATCTGCTCGCTTGAAATAGGAGATTCAGTGGCAAGAGCTTTTATTGCGGCAAGAAGAAACACTATTTGCTAAATTCATGACAGAAGAAAACGTTGATTAGGTCAAATCGTGAGTAATTCATCTCCAGGGATGTGGCTTACTACGGATCCATCACTTTCATGATACCTACGAAAACCGATGGGCGCCAGTGGTACTGCTATTCAACATTATTGCAAAAGCTTACCAAGTGACAATTTATCCAACCTGGGGCTCGGAAGTAGAATATTGCCAGGTGTGCAAGCTAATGTTTTTAGACGTTCTTGAGTTTAGCCATTCTGGACAGTTATATGCTGGTAACACCTGATTGAGAAAATGGATGGCTAATACCAACTAGCAATTGATAGGTATCAGCGACGTTAGCTCGTGTCTAATCTGCTGTATGTATGGCATCAACAACCTATACTAGTGTGAGAAGCCGGGAGATTCCCGAAAATAGTAGCAATGCCGATTGCTTTGGAGATATCGCGCGACACCCATGGATATGTCGTGATAAGCCAAGGATTTCGTGTGAACAATCCTTACTTGCAAGATTTCAGTAAGTGAAATTGGTGTTGGCAATTTTGGAGTTGATAACTGTCTATATAAACACCTGGAGCCACACCAATACCTGTGAGTGAGATACTACAATAGTATCTCGCTAACCCTTTCTCATTTGACGACGTTAGAAAACTACCCTCCGCCATGACGACAGATCTTGAACATCCAAAATCCCCATCATTCGATAAATCGAATAAAGATGCAACGATCGCAGTTAATTCTATCGTTGATGGTTCTGGAAACTCAATGACTCAGTCACAACCTCGTCGCTCTTTTCGCTCTTTTATCTGGGACACAGATACACACTTAAAGTCACCCGAAGAACGGCGACTCCTGCTCAAACTTGATAGTGCAATCCTCAGTATAGGATGCCTGGGCTTTTTCATGAAGTACCTCGATCAGGGAAATCTATCAAATGCATATGTTTCAGGAATGCAGGAGTCGCTTTCCATGTACGGAAATGAGTATACTTATGCAAATACTGCTTACACAGTCGCATATGCAGTGATGCAAATACCAAGTACATTGATTGTACAGAAAGTGAGACCAAGTATCTGGATTCCTATAATGGAAATTGGCTGGGCTATCTTTACCTTTGCACAGGCTGGCTTGCAAAATGTTGGACAACTGTACGCTTTCAGGTTTTTGGTCGGCTTCTTCGAAAGCTCTTTTTTTCCGGTTCTTCTTTATATGCTAGGAAGCTGGTATACTAAGACGGAATTGGCAAAGCGAGTCGCGCTTTTCCATATGACGGCCCCATTGGGATCGGCTTTTGGTGGATATCTCCAAGCAGCTGTGTATAAGAATTTGAATGGGGCGCAGGGATTGTCCGGGTGGAGATGGCTCTACATCATTTGCGGTGTAAGTTTTCAATATTGATGGCGGATACGCGCAATCATAATATATTTGGAAAATCTCACTGCATGGTATTGACACTTTTGATTACAGTGTATGACTATCCCTGTTGGGATTGCAAGCTTCTTCCTTCTTCCCGACACGCCACATACTACTCGCGCTTGGTATCTCACCAAAAAAGAGCGCCAGTTAGCCACAGAAAGAGTTCTGAGGGCAGGAAAGGCAAAACCGGTGAAAGTCACAATCGCAACATTCAAGAAAATACTGAGTTCTTGGAAATGGTATGCATTTGTTATGGGATACGTTGTAAGTCAACCTCGAATTTGTACTCGGATGTTCAAATGTGCGATGAATCTAATACGGGTGGAAAGCTTTATGGCGAGTCTTGTGGCGCCAGCAGTTACTTTGGGATTTGGCTCAAGTCTGAAGGGTTCTCGGTGGTTGATCGTAATCTTATACCGACTGGGACCTCTCTTATCTCCGGAACGTGTGTTGTTATTTGGGGCTTCCTTTCTGATTATACCGGGAGTAGATTCTTCTGGATAATTATACCCTTGGTAAGCTTGCCCGAAATTCTGGTGTTTGCCTGAAATCTCAAGGACTTGCTCTAATATCACAGATTCTGGCCTTACTCCCGAACGGAATCCTTGCATTCTGGCCATCACGCCTGCCTCTGAAGGAATTTGCGTTTTTGACTGTCAATATACATCTCATGACGGCCGTGTTGTATGTTTATATTACACTCAAACGAAATAAGGATTTATCACAACTAATCATTTTACAGCTATACATGGGCTAATGAAATATGCGCTGGTGATAATGAGGAGCGCGCTGTGGTCATCAGTAGTATGAATGGTTTTCAGTATGCGATAGCTGCCTGGCTACCTATTGTGATTTTTCCACAAACCATGGCACCATCCTTCCGTGAGTATAATAAAACCTTTCATTTCAAAACAGTAGTTATATTTCATGGATTGAGACTGAACTATTTGATTTAGGATACGGATACCCAGCAACATTCGGGCTAGTCATAGCAGCGATTATCAGTGTCATCATGATCCAGCTATTTGTTCTGCGGGACAAGCGTGAAGAAGTTAAATCGTCGAACACGGTTGAAGAAACGAATTCGAATTAGGTGGTTTAGTTTCGATACCGTGTTGAAGCATCCGCGGGGGAGAATCGTGTCGGGGATATTTTCGCGCCAGGCGTCATGAGGTTTCGAGATCAAAATGATCTGGTATGATGCTACGCTAGTTTATCTGTTGACTAGAACATTACCCTACAAGCTATTGAATCCATGGGAGTCTACTGACAGTAATGAGAGTACGAAGCAAGTTGGTTCACAAGTTTGAAACAACAGTACGTTAGCGAATACAGATTTTATCGTACAGATGAACATTGATCGTCTTCCTTTTCGTGACTTCCAAGATCATACTGACATGAGACACTTCCACACCATTCTTAATGCAGGTTTAACTTACCCAAAGGCTATATATTCTAATGATTGCGTAATTTAATAAGCATAATATACATGAGTCTCGCCAAAATATGATCCAAATCTGGATCATCGTCACCCAGTATCTACGCTGTTCCTTCGAGACTTTTCCAAAATTTCTCGATGTGCCCAGCAACCTCAGGTACACTTTGCCTCACAACCCCATGACCAACCTGTGGCACGACAGCAACATTCTCCATCCCAAGCTCGTGCAGATCTTGCGCACTGCACAAATCATCCAACTCTCCAAGTACAGATAGATTAGGGATTCCTTTTCTAACAGCTTGAGCAAATTCGGAATGTTTATCGAAGACACCACCATCCCGAAAAATACCAACTACACTCGCTGCATGCCCCTTATGACTCTTCATTTCCCAATCACGAACAGCCTCTGCTACAACCCCACCCCGTTCAACTCTCGCCCTCCAGTCTGAAGGAACAACCAATTGCCCACCTTCCAAGTACTCGATAATCCACTTCCGCGCTTGATCCTCTAATGCATCCCCACCCCGCATATAACTTTTCTCCAACTCGCTCAACTGGGAAGTTCGCAGTAGACCCGCCGGAGCAACCAAAGTCATAGATGAAACAGTCTCCGGGTTTAGATGAGAATAGCTCGCGACCGTCGAACCGCCAAATGAGTACCCGATAAGATGCGCATCTCCCCAGCGAAGCTCGCTCATCAAGTCAATAATCAAACGATGGAAGATTGTCGGGTCGTGCGCGATGAGAGGTGTTTCTGAGAGCCCGTGACCCCACAGATCAACCAAGACACAGTGAGCATAGGGGAAACGAGAGCTCAGCGTGGTGGCTAATGGCTGCATTCCGATTGCGGGCGTCTGAACGCCATGTACGAAGAGAACACGCGAAATGGGTTTCTTCAGATCTGGCGGTGCCGAAGATATAGGATGAATGGAGTAGTATGCAGCCTTGCCGATCTCAGTTTGAAGGAACTCGGCATTTGGTAATTTATTTCCAAACTCTGTGACAAACTCAGATTCGGATGGTGCTTCAATTGGCTTTCCATTGTCGGGTCCTTTCTGCGTCCAAGGACGTGGCAGGACGAATGGAGTATTAGCCATATTATTGTCGGTGGTCTGGTTAGATTTCGGATATCTTTTTTGTCTTCACACATTCAACTACCGAAAAATGACCATGCGAAAATCTTTTCGTTTCGAACTCACCACTTTAACGACTTGGAATCGGGTCATGAGCTGCGACTCGTCATCTATGTTGACACTTATAAAGACAATATTAAGAGGTACCGCATCCACCTCCGCCAATATTCTGCCAGTCTTTACTCGCTTACCTCGCTTATCTCGTCTTTTTCGTCAGTTTCTTCTTACTTCATCTTATCCATCGCCTCTACCATCTGTTGCCATTCTGGTTCCGATTTAGCCAAATTACTAAAACCGAACAAATTGGCGATCTTGATTCTCAACAATTGAAGACCATACACATATAGGAGACGACAGTCAGCTTCGAAGCAATAAGAACGGTAGTATGATATTTGAGATAAATTCGGTGTGAGATGTCTACCGTAATGCTAATCTATACAATGTTGATATCCAACTTTCTATGATCTAACTCACAACTTGGCCTGACCTCTCTCTATGGCAGACCAGCTGTTGTCCTCGAGCTTCTCGTACGAAGTCCCGTTGAGCCAGTAAAGGCTGTCTCCGGCGGAGTCTTTACGAGGATCCCATCCTTTCTTCAGGAGATCTCCCTTAGCTTGCTTGAAAGTGACACCAGTAGAAACCCTAGAAGACGGACTTTTTGTTAGTATTTTTTTTTCTCGGTGTGCATACTTCAATCACTCAACTCACTTTTCAATGAACCGTACGAGACGTGGGAAGGCATATGAAGGGACACCACGCTTCTTCAGCTCGGGGTATAGTTTTGAAGCAAGCTCAGCTTCAGAAGCCTGGGAGTGTTCTTCGAGGGTAATACCTGCGGCACCGGCTTGGCCGTCATATCTAGTAACTATTAGAATCCATCACCGTTGAAATTAGAGGCGAACGACCTACCCAGCGAGCTTAACACCATAGACCACAGCATCATGAACACCATCAATGCGACAGATATGATCACGAATCTCTCCAGCACTTACATTCTCACCCTTCCAGCGGAATGTATCACCGACCCGGTCCTGGAATCGGACCCATCCAGATTGATCTTGCACTACCAAATCACCTGTACGCTGGAAGAGATCTCCTTTCTGGAAAACATCCCGGAGTAGCTTACTTTCAGTAGCTTCCTCATTGCGTAGATATTCCGTCAAAAGACCACGATCGCGTACACGACCAATAGCCTCTCCCTCCTCGTCCAGACCAGCCCGAACACAGAATCCGCTCGAGGGATCACGGTATGGCATTTCCGTGTCATTGTCATACTTGACAATGAAAACATCATCTTCCAAGAATCGGCGAATAGGCCCGGAGAATCCAACTTTTCCTGCACCCCATACTCCAGGTCCATGGTTATCGAACTTAGCCAGACCCTCCGTGGAACGATAGAATTCGCGAATCTCAGACACACCAAAGCGAGTCTTGAATCGCTCCCAGATCTCACCTCGCAGACCATTGCCGGACGCTGCGATACAGTTATGGTCGCGGTCATAAGCAGATGGGGGAGTCGCAAGTAGGTATCGACATAATTCACCAATGTAGAGGATACGGGTAGCTCGTGAGTCGTGAACGTCTTTCCAGAACTGAGATGCCGAGAATTTTCGTCTTAGACAGAGTGTTCCCGCATTTCCTACTGAGTAGCATAACCCAGTGAAGAAGGCTGTGCCGTGGAAGAGAGGGAGGGCAGAGTATGTTCGGAGTGGATAGTATTTACCGGGATTATTGACGTCGGATGAAAGTGGAGTAGATGTGATGATTGCCAGCATGTTTCGAACAGCACAAGCTTTAGGCTTGCCAGTAGTTCCAGATGTGTATATAAGAGCTGTGAGGTCCTTGGGGGTGCGTTTCGCTGGTGCTAGCCCCGTAGTTGGGAACTGTTGTAATTCGTTCTGTGTGATGAGTTCAACAGGTTCAGAAGACACTCCTTCGAATGAAGAAAGACTAAAAGATAAATGCGGTAAGTCTGCACAGACATGCTGCGCGATATCCGGCGTCGATATGATAAATTTAGAGCCGGAGACATTAAGGCAGTGAATGAAGGTATCATCTGGAATAACGTTAGGCTTGCGTGACGCTATACAGTTTACTTTCCCAAGATTTGATGCTTACCCCGCAAGTTTGTGTTGATCATGGCAGCCACTGCACCAAGCTTCGACAGTGCGTATAGAGTAATGACCATTTCGGGCGAGTTTGTGGTGAAGACACCGACCATATCGCCAGTCTTGATATCCCGAGCCTGAAGCAAAGCCGCAAATCGATCCACCACTGGAAGCCTATTAGTGTCTTGTCAAAATCTCCGTGGCAAAGATCGCGAAATACTTACATTCTTTCAGATGGTTGTATGACCAAGTCTTCTGCTCAAACCAGAGAGCGTCTGCACTACCCTGACCCTCGACATCGACAACTCGCTGGAGCAGCTTGTATATCGTGGTAGATTCGCCCAGCTTACCAATGCGCTCACCAAGACGTTGGCCAAACGCACGATCATTCTTTAATTGGGAGAGGTCGGTACCAATGGATAGCCTTGCATTGAGATACGCGCCAGCAGCAAGTGAAAATGCGGTTCCCATTGCCACGGCGGGAGCACCGATTTCAGACAGGAAGTCCATTGCGGCGACTTATCAGCGATGCTAGTATCAATAGGTGCAGCCTTGAAAATTTGCTGGTACACTAGTGGAAACCTTTCTAAAGAGCGATCCTGAATGAATGCTGCCCTTTAAATCGCTGTCGAAATGTGGAAGATCTGGGGAATTAAAAGAAGTCCCCACGACGAGTCCTAGGTCAAGACGGAAGCTGGGCTGCAGTGATCTGCCGTTCCTAGGGAGGTAAGCCACCAGGCCTTAGCTCAATACTAACCAGTTCCGAGGTGGAGAGATCGCAACTATTTCCTATGTTCTTATTCTTATTCGTTCTCCCCGCAGTTTGGCTACGGCTACTACCCCGGGTTTAACGGCGGATCTCCTTTGACAGCTTCGTCGACACTTCAGATGGGCTTTCAAGCACTTTGGAATGATGCCATATTTCTATAACCTATCTACTTCAATCAATATAATTATCTATTTCTGTTCTATTGCCAACGCCGATATCGGTATGCAGCATGTATACATCCCCTGTTGCTGTCAAACAAAGGGGCATAGATCAATACCCGATACTGGTAATATTACAGAAATCCACCAATCACCACCACATATTTCAGCCGAGGACTCTTCTATAACGGTATGTTACAACTCGACACTCATCGGCGTCGGCACTTCCACTCGGCTCAACCACGCGATGTTTTCCAAAAGGCCAACAACAAGCTCGGCCCAAATACTTTCGGTCCGGTAGGAATAAAGTATAGGTGATTCACAAGTTAGACGAGCCGCGGTCCATTCGCCCCGCGTTTCTGTAACCCCGGACAATATTAAAAATGTGAGCTCCCGTCGTTGGGACTCGGTTTTTTCTCCTGTCTTTTCGTCCAAAGTTCTCTTCTCCAACTCTCCGCACATCATGTCTTCTCCGCAGCAACGGCTGTCCTCTGTCGCAAACCAGCTATCGCCTTCCACGGCGTCAGCTGCGAAACAGCGTATCTTGTCGAAGAACCCCGATGATGTGGTATGTTGATTCATGTGCCTTTGTGATCATTTGGTACGATCGGTCACTTAATTATTCCTAATATAGGTCATCACCTATCTTGCCCGGTCACCTCTCACAAAAGCCCGCAAGGGTGGGTTGAAGGATACCACAGTTGACAATCTCTTGATTTCGCTGCTGACCGTAAGTTCAAACTTGCCACCGACAAATCGGAAGTCTCTTTTTTATTTTATTATTTTATCTCTTTTGTTTTCAAAATCTGATTCCAAAATAGACCGTGCGCGAAAAGTCCAACATCGATCCCAACCTCGTCGAAGATGTCTGCGTGGGTAACTGTCTTGCTCCCGGCGCAGCCTATATCGCTCGCTCCGCCGTCCTCGCCGCCGGATTCCCTGCTACAGCTGCGGCCTCTGTGACAAACCGATTCTGCTCCTCTGGTCTTCTGGCCATTCAGAACATCGCCAACCAAATCAGCGCTGGTTCAATCGATGTTGGTATCGCCGTTGGCGCAGAGAGCATGAGCACCAACTCCGACGGCGGCTCTCCCGAAATGGCCGAGCGTATCAACAAGCATCCGCTCGCTTCACAGAATTACCAACCCATGGGACAAACCTCGGAGAATGTTGCTGGACAATTCAACATCTCCCGTGAGCAACACGATAAATTTGCAGCCAACAGCTACCAGAAAGCCGAGCGTGCTCAGAAGGCTGGATGGTTCAATGATGAAATTGTTCCTATCAAGACCCAAATAAAGGATCCTAAGACGGGCGAGGTCAAGGATGTCATTGTAGATCGCGATGATGGTATTCGTTATGGTACCACTGCTGAGGGCCTCGGCAAGATCCGTGCTGCTTTCCCACAGTGGCAGCCCAGTGCGACGACTGGTGGCAATGCTAGTCAGATTACTGATGGTGCCGCTGCACTGGTACTGATGAAGCGATCCAAGGCTCAGCAGCTGGGTCAGCCCATTATTGGCAAGTTCTGTGGTGCCACTGTTGCTGGTTTGGAGCCTCGCATCATGGGTATCGGTCCTTCTATTGCCATTCCTAAGATTCTGAGCAAGTTCGGCTTGAACAAGGACGAGATTGACATTTTCGAAATTAATGAGGCCTTTGCCTCAATGGTGAGTGCTTTCTAGTTTTTCCCTTTCTACGAATTTCTTTCTCTGACAGCTTTACAGGGCGTTTACTGTGTTGGTAAATTGGGACTAGATGAGTCTAAGGTGAACCCGCGTGGTGGTGCCATGTAAGTGAAAGCATTCATCTAACTGCACTGAATAACATTGTGTATTGACTTCAATCAGCGCTTTCGGACATCCCCTGGGTGCCACTGGTGCCCGACAGGTTGTCACTGCGCTGGCGGAGCTACGTCGTCAGGACAAGCGTGTAGCAGTTACATCAATGTGTGTTGGAACAGTAAGTTACGACCAAAAAACTGCATTCTCACCCCACTCTTCTCCGGATCCGAACTAATGGAGATTTGCCCCAGGGTATGGGAATGGCCGGTATCTTCGTTTCCGAGCACTAGATCTCGGAGCCGACGATCCTATGTTCTACTGTTCCGTATATTGTAAATAAGGCAATTGTCAAGAGTATGACGATTAGATTGAAATATACCAAATGTTGTTAATTTGAGTTTATTATAGCGAGAATAAATAGTAAATGTGTAGGAATGTGGGTATTCAAATGACAGATCGACTAGTGTTTAGGGCGAAAATCACCCGCTCCGAATTTAACGTGAAAAGCGGGATCAAAAAAATTTTATATACCAAATGCGGAAATTCTCGAACAATGGCACCACATGTTCCTCATTCCAATGACAATGGCAAGGTTGCCATGTTTCCTGGTAAGTTCACAATGGCAAAGATTTGAGTTATCGAATTTTCTGGAGTGCTGCCTCAAATGTGAGGTGTCCAAGATATTCGCCCAAAGTGAGTCGATTGACACTCGATTGTGCCGATCTCCGCTAGCGAGTACACACAGATCATTTACTTGTACATTCACGGAGATAATTGTTCTATTTCCAGCAGTCACCCCCCTAGATCTATTCACAGTTCACTATGGAGCATTTGGCCAAGTCAGTGCAAGACATTAATTTCCCCATCAGGCCCTCCTTTCTTTCCCCTTACCCTTGCATGATCGATCGGGCTCCTCCGTATGCCAAGACTATATTCGGATCGAAACCGGCGGTGGCACACAAACTCCAAGAACTCATGTACCAAACTCCCACCTGCCAGGGTTCATTCTGGAATGTGACAAATTCCATGGAGTCCCGTTTTCAGGATCCATCAAAGGCCAATGACATACCCTCGTCATAAGGGAAAAAGACAGAAAACTGGGACCGAACCAGGAGAAGTCATCTGGGGTCTGCCAATCTTGTACAGTAGCATCTGCAGGCACCGACGAGAGTGGATCCACTCCGAAAACAATCATTGGCACGTCGATGTATTTTTGGCAGCAATCGGGGGGAATCGACCAATCGGAAGTGCAGCTCTCATAGACAAGCAAACGTGTCGCGGCTCCACTGTGGCGTCGAGTCTAGAATTGGACCAACTTTCCTTTTGCCTTGTCCGGTCTAGGCCTTTTCTTTGCCCATTTGTATTTCTCCAGTTTCTCTCCTCTTCTTTTCTTCTTCTTCTCCTTCTCTCTTCTCTTACTATCTACAATTCTTATTTACTTTTGAGGAATCCTTTCGCTTATTTCCTCTTTTTTATTTTCATATTTTCACGTCTCTCGCTGCAAATTTTCCCTTTTTACACCTTTTTTTTATACTCTGATCTCATATAGACATTCACTTGCCACTTTTTCATAATGCAGATGATCCAGCTTCTCGCCCTCGCCCTCTCCGTGGCCACCGCCGATGCCGTCTCCAAGGGCTTCAACTACGGTGCCACCAAGGCTGATGGCAGCAGCAAGTACCAGGCCGACTTCAAGAAGGATTTTGCCGCCGCCAAGGCTCTGGTCGGTAACTCCGGCTTCACCAGTGCCCGTCTCTACACCATGATCCAGGGTGGTACCACCAACACCCCCATTGAGGCCATCCCTGCCGCCATTGAGGAGAAGACCGAGCTGCTGCTGGGTCTTTGGGCCTCTGGTGGTAACATGGACAATGAGATTGCCGCTCTCAAGTCCGCCATCAGCCAGTATGGTGAGGATTTCGCTAAGCTCGTCGTTGGTATCTCCGTCGGTAGTGAGGACATGTACCGTAACTCCGTCACTGGCTCCAAGTCCAATGCCGGTCCCGGCGTTGAGCCCGAGGAGCTTGTCTCCTATATCCAGCAGGTTCGCTCCGTTATCTCTGGCACCGGTCTGAGTGATGCTTCCATCGGTCACGTCGATACCTGGGACTCTTGGACCAACTCATCCAACGCCGATGTTGTCAACCACCTCGACTGGCTCGGTTTCGACGGATACCCTTACTACCAGCTGACGATGGAGAACGGTATCGAGAACGCCAAGAAGCTCTTCGATGAGTCTGTTGAGAAGACCCAGTCTGTCGCTAACGGCAAGGAGGTCTGGATCACCGAGACTGGTTGGCCCGTCAGTGGCCCCCAGGAGGGTGATGCTGTTGCCAACGCTGCCAATGCTAAGACTTACTGGGACGAGGTCGGCTGCCCTCTCTTCGGTAACACCAACACTTGGTGGTACATGCTCGAGGATGAGGGTGCTAGCCCCAGCTTCGGTGTTGTCAAGGGCGACCTGAAGACTCCTCAGTTCGACCTGTCTTGCTCCAACTCCTCTTCCAACTCTGGCTCCAGCTCTAGCTCCAGCACTGCTGCTGGCTCTTCTTCCACTGCCATCTCCAACAAGGACTCCATTGGCTCTGGCTCTGGCTCTGGCTCTGGCTCCTCTGGCTCTGGCTCTGGCTCCTCCGGCTCCGGCTCTGCCAGCTCTTCTGGCTCTTCCTCCGGTGCCTCCGGTGCCACCTCTAGCTCTGGATCCGGCTCTGGCTCCGGCGCTGGCTCCAGCTCTAGCTCCGGTGCCGGATCTGCTTCCTCTCCCGCTGTGAGCGCTAAGCCTACTTTCTCCGCTGGCCGCAACGGCACCCACGCCTCCTCCAGCTTCCAGTCCGCTGGCCGCACTTCCACCCCTCTGGCCTCCGCCACTGGTAGCTCCAGCTCCGGCTCCGGCTCTTCCAGCTCCGGATCTGCCTCTGGCTCTGGTTCCAGCTCTGGCTCCAGCGGCTCCAGCGGCTCCGAGTCTGGCTCTGCTGCCTCCCCCTCCTCCACCGCATTCAACGCGGCCACTCGTGTTGGCTCTGGCTCCACTTTCGGTGCCATCGTCGCCGCTGCTGTTCTCGCCATTGCTGTTTAAAAGCATCTCTTCTGGTGTCGAGGAGTGATGGGGTTTTGAAATTAGCTTAGATTCGTATTTACGGGGGCGAATTCTGATTATCTTCATGTGAATATTTCATCTTCTCACATTCGTTTAGCCTTTACATCATTTAAAGAATTAAATTTCACTCCGGATAATTTTTTATCAATTACTTCTTGGATCTCATTAGATCTTTTTATGTCCAAGGTTAATAACGCGGTGCTCTGAGTAGCGCAATGATGTTTCGATTGTAGATCAGGTTGATCAATACCTATTGATCAACGTGATCCATAATAGGTATTAAAGATCTGCCTTCCATGCCGAGTCCATTGACGAAGGATCCTACAACTGCCCAGTTGCAGATGTATGTCAATTCAATTGAGCATGGATGTAATCCGTAGTAATGTGCTGCCTTATAATAATACTAGTCTATATTCCTTCTCAAAATCGAGATAGCGTGTCTTGAGTTTTCATAACTATTTATGATAAAATTCCATCCCCTATTCTCCGTTCTTTGGCGATCTTGCCAGAATTTGGCAGACCAAGTCATCGTTGATGGGCGTTTTGACCCCCGTACTTCGACCCATTCGACTCCAAGAACCATTAATGAATTTGATCTCCGTTTCCCTTCCTGCTCGAAGATCCCAAACCATCGAGCAAATAGTTTGAGCAGTTTTCTCAATGATCATGTTCACGGTTGATTCCAATCGCTCCACTGAAAATCTCTCCTCAACACCAGGAACCCCCTTCAATTCCGGAAGGGCTAGGACAACTTGTGAAATTTCCTCGAGCAAACTCCGTCTCATCTCTGGAACAGTGAAAAGGAATTCGTTCTTCGCGTCATGCAAGGCACAAATTGGGTTGCAGAACGCATTGACTGTAAGCTTTTCAAGCTGGATTTGGAGTATATCGGTGTAGCTGTAGGAAGTTGCGTTCAGGATTTGAGACTGGGGGAGGACATCTAGAAGATATCTCGATTGCGAGGTCGGAATATCTTCTATCTTTTTTGAATCACGAGGGACGGGGCCTACGGATGTTGCGGAGAATCCGGTGTGTGTTATATCAAATGGCGCGTTTAGAGTCACGCCATGAGAGATGACGCCGGTCAAATAATTCGGACGAGAGAGGGGATCGGGAAATAGATTTCGGTTGAGCTCCTCGATCATGCCGGCACCATTTTGTAGGAAAAGGATATTCGAGTTGCGATTTAAGCGATTTGCAATTGAGCGAATAGCCGTAACTGTTTGAGTTGCCTTCACGCAGACGATGAGATTGGTGATAGTATCCTGAGCAATATTTGCGTCGCCATTGTCCTGCGATTGTTCCGATATGTTATACCAGTTATCATTAGAGAGCATTTCGAGCTCGTAGCCCCATGAAGCGGATTTCTTTCCATCTCTTGATTCGAATCGTATTTTGTTGCTATTCAGACGGTAATTTTCAAGGAGGGACTTTCGGTGCAGTAGAAGGACTACAGATGGTCCAGAAAGAATCCCTGAGATTGAATGTGCTGCAAATGTCCCGATACTTCCCAGGCCAAGGATATGCACGCGAGGCCGCAGAGCGGCAACAGTTGAGGCGATTGGAGACATCCGTAATCGGTCGAAGAGATGGCAGATAAGACGCAAGAGCGACAGCGTGAGGAAATACGTGGTAGAAAAACTGCATCATGAAATCTTCGGTTCCTGTTGCAGGAAGGTTTTTACCCTCCAAAGAGATTTTCACAGGGCGTGTAGGGCGGGTTTTAGGGCGTAGATGGTGCGGACAAAGACACCTTCCCCCACCGCGATGAATATCCAAGTTACTGCTCAATACAGGTGCTTCAGGGTTGGTCATATTTTCAAGATATTTTGACTGCTGTGGATTTTGTTGAGCAAGATACAAAGGGAGGTCCCCCCAAGGGAGGTAGAACAACTTCAAATAAATAAACATCCGCTTGGCATCTTACTTTCCAACTCCGGATCAGATATCACAACCTTTTCACCTGACGAGGTACTGGTAGTCATAGTATAACTACCAGATCCGCGACTATGATCACTCGGACAGGTTCTGACATGATTATACGCCCAGGCTCTCTTCTATAGAAGAACCCACGCTGGGACGAGCCAGACCTCGCGATATGTTCCCTATCTCGAGTCGCAACGGGTACACCTGAAGGCGTCGTGATTTTTGCATGTTGCCAATTAAGGAATTCCAACGCGTCCAAGAATAATATTATATATTGCATGAAAATATGGCTAGCATACCAGAAACAACTTTGATAATGATAATGCTGATTAAATACCGATCAACAATCACCGCTTGAAAACGTCACCAACGGTCAATGACACGACTAGGAAGACCCTGAGGATAGAGCAACAAGACCAGGCGAGAAACGCATCTTTGAACGCAATGCGAGCTCTCCTGAAGTATTATAAATCTCGAGAATATTGGGGCTCGGGTCCAATTTATTGTGACACGCTGACAATAATTCTTTTCGTCAAGGAAAAGCTAGAGATAAAGGTCGGAACTGACCTCACATTGCAGTTTTCGTGTAAGTTCTAACAAATTGCATGCGGCGGAAATACTCCAGAACTCACTAGCTAGCATTAAGCAGAGAATAGATGATTTTCTGTATTGCTATAAACACCGAGTTAGAATGAGGGTATGTAATTTTGATACATGACGGAATCGAAAACAAGTTTTGTTACGGTTTTACGGTATTACAAACACAGTACAAAACTTTGCGTCTACATACGCCCTAAGCTCACGCCCTAGACTTCCCCCCTATTTCAACGCCCCATTTCGAAGAATGTTGATTCATATGGTCTGGTTGTGATCTGGATCTTTAAACTACTTCTGCTTCCTAATAGTTCCTTCAGGAGCCGCACATGATCATGCCCTTCGTATACAAGTGAATACAAGTGATAGACACGCTGATGTTACAGAGCTGCCACCAAGATTCTCGAGGCAGAACTTGGGCCCGCACCATCAGTCATTAAATTTAGGGGTTTGGAACAGGCAGACACCGGTTAGGACCTGCGATGCGACGAAGAAAATGCAAGGAGTATCAAATCCCGGTCATCTGGATGAAAGTGTCCATCAGGTCTTGCATGTTTTGTAAAATGTAGTTAACCACAGAGATTTAGGCGGGCTAGTTTTAGAGTGGGTGGGACTTTAGTTTAAACGTACCGTACTTCCTCTACCGCTTTCGCCTACCGCCCATCAAATTGGGCCCATCGCCCACCGTAAACCTCACATTTCACGCCACAGATCGAATGGCATCCCATCTGATAATGAGAAATCCCTATAATATCGATATAGCCTAAGAAACAATGTCTATTGTACCAGATATGATGGTATGATCGCAGAAGCCACCTTATACGAGACATTCATATCGCAAAACGCTCTCACGTTCTCTGCATCCTTCTCCGCCACGCACCTTCCTATCTATCTGGCAAAGATACAGGAAAGGTATGAATGATATCGAGGATCCATTTCCTCGTCCCTTTCGCTCGTTCTTAGCAAAGCGAGTCGAGGAGCAGCATTTAAATGAGTCTTCGCAGTTGGTATTCCCTTATTCCCCTTCGCCCTAGCTAGAACTCACAATTTATAGACTGCCTGGAAGTCATCAACTTTCGCTGCCAGCACAAAATGATGCATTAGTCACCAGTTCCACGGAAAACCCCATGTTACAGTCTTCTGAACTGTCATTTGATCAGCATGGGACTTTTCAGAACCCCCTAAGTGGCCATATTGCAGAAACCTTACCAGATCAGCAGCCGAATTACTGGCATGATGTTCCCGTCCCGGAGCAAAGGGCTGAAATTCACAATTATAGAACAACCAACATGGACAGCCATCCGCAGCAAGGTATTGCGGCCCCTCATCATACTTTAGTGCATGATTTTGGTGATGTGCCATTTGACATCACTGACATTGGCTTGAGTTCCACGCCCAGGAACGATAGCCAGATGGAGCTGGATTCACTTTTTCATCAATTGCAGCACGAGCCGAGCTTCCCACAGCAAGCTTCATTGCCCCGTCGGAGAAGTCGCTACCGGCTTCGGAGAGAAGGGCAGGAAGTAAGGCCGATTCAGATCCCCGTCTATGAGCCATCCCCAAATCCATTACAACGATGGCAGGATAGTCCACCAGATGAAGAAGCAGCTCCAATGGCGGCAATTATCAACGCCCTCGACAATCCGGAGAATCATCTCTCCCATTTAGATAACACGGCTCGCGGAAAGGAATCCGAGGCTCGTCGCAGAAAACCGCGCTCTGTCGCAAGTTCCAACAACAGTAGTCTTTCTTCTGGTACCTCTCGCTTATCGGGCACTTCGGATAGGTCGACCGGCTCTACAAATCTGAATTCAGCTGCAAGAGGGCGAGGCTCCAGGAAACGCCGAGGGGAAAAGCCCAAAAGTGAAAAGCCTCGGATATTTGCCTGCACATTCTGCTGTGACGCTTTCAGGAATAAGTATGATTGGGCCCGTCACGAAAAGTCCCTTCATCTGAATCTAGAGACCTGGACCTGTGCCCCAAGAGATGGCTTCATATCTTCTCCAACAAACGGGAGGCGTTGTGCCTACTGTGGTTCCACAGATTTGACGCCGCAGCACCTTGAAGAGCATAATCATAATGCATGCGCCGGTTCCTCTCGCTCATTTTCCCGAAAGGATCATCTTGTGCAGCATCTCCGCGTTTTGCACCGACTCAAAGAAATTCCGCCACTCGACACATGGCGGCGAGAAACGCCTCACTTTACTTGTCGTTGTGGTTTCTGTGACCATCGAATGAACAGCTGGAAAGAGCGAGTTGATCACTTGGCCGGGCACTTTCGGAAAGGCTGGACAATGAAGGACTGGCATGGTGAGCACGAGTTTCCGCCGTCCGTCGCGGCCTTGGCTCAGGATTGCATACCTCCGTATCTCATCGGAGATGAATCACGATCTCAACAACCGTTCTCGGCTTCAGACGCCAGGACTCGAGACCACTATGAGCAGATCACCACCCACACCAACAACCTCCGCCAAACCATAGCGCCACCGGCAGAGGCATCTAGCACGCTGCAGCCCCAAATTAATGATCGGGATAGCTCACCACCGCGAACGTTTTCTGACATCCTTGCCCGGCATCTTGCTCAATTTGCTCGGACTCATATGCAGCAGGGTATAACTCCAACAGATGCTATGTTCCAGCTCGAAGCTCGGCGGGTCATTTATGATTGTGAGGATTCTTGGAACCAAACAATAGCTGACAATTCCCAGTGGATGGACAGCTTCCGGAGGCAGTTATTTGAAGACGTGGGACCTGGAGGGTAGACCTGTTCAAACAACAACTGTATATTCTAGATTTATGAAAACTCCGAGAGCTCTCATCTCTCATCTTTATCCATAAGTAGGCATTTGTCCGCGCACTAACATTGACATACTACTGAGCTAGTCACGGCTGGTAACAGAACCTGACCACCCACACATCACAATGACTCGGAGACGTGAACATTAGAAATTGATATCTCTCAAATTGATATAATTGATACACCGTATCAAAAATGTGCTCCATACAGCGCAAGCAGGTCATCTGGCTGATTTCTCAACGATTACCTCTCAAGGACATTATGGCAACTTCATGGGTATACTCCTGTAAAAGTAGTGCCCGATCATGTATTACTCCGAAACTCAGTTTTGCCTTACCAACTTGGTGGTTGGTGGGGCTTTCAAACGCAATATCTATTAGATGGTGTTCTAGTAGAACACTCACGTCCTCTACTTGCAACACTATACGCTGTAACTCAAGTTCATTAGTGTACAGCTAAAATCCGGCAGATGTGCTGCTCAATTCCTATATATATACTAGCTCTATGTCTAAGGACCTAATAGGTACGAACCAAGGCAGAGCCTAGATGGAGACCTCATATCCCGGTAGAACAGGGAGATAAATAGCCTCCTGTGAGCGGTCCTGCTGTTTTCTCTTTGCCCAATCCTGGATGGCTTGGGTGAGAAGATCCACGTTTTGCAGCGTGGAAAGGTCCGCAGGAGTGAGATTTATACCCATCTGTCACATTTGACCACAAGCTGCCACGGCCGTCAAGCCAAAGTCATACTGGTTGACGAGTGGAGTGAGAGCAGCGGCGGTCTTTCGAGCCAATATCTGAGAACACAAATGGCTCTTGGCAAAGAGGTCGAGCAAGTCCGACGCCGTCGATGGTGTCAGGTGCTTTAACCATTCCCTCGGCAGACCGGAACCCACCTGTCAGGTAGGATTTAGTCTTGGAAAGACTCGAGACAATCTGTTGTGCAAAGTCCAAGAAAAAGTATAAAACATTAGCGACTGTCAATCTCAGGAATTGGAAAGAAGTCAAACATACTGCTTCGCGTTTTTTGGTAGAATCTCGCTTGTTATCACTGTTCATTTGCCAATTTTCATAGGTGCCGCCTGAAAGCTCAACAAAGTCGAACTTGTGAGCCTCCAGAGAAGCGCAAAGCTCACTGGCCTCCTCAGGCTGGAATCCCTTTGGTTGGAATTCTACACTATTGATCTTGACTCCTATGATGAAACCTGGCCGTACTCGCTCTGCAACAGCATCGCGGATTTCAAAGATAAGGCGCATTCTGTTTACAAGGCTACCACCATATTTATCTGTTTTGAAATTGGTAGTCTCTGATAGAAATTGGCTCAGAAGATAGCCGTGTGCAGCGTGAAGCTGAATACCGTCGAACCCTGCTTTGTCCAGGAACTCGGCGGCGTGGGCAAATCCTTCAATGACGGACTGTATATCCTTCTCTGTGGCAGGCCGAGGTTTTCCATAGAGGTTACCCAGTACTTCGCCTTCCAGTTGCACATCACTAGCGCTGATAGGATTGGGCTGAAGGTGGTAGGGTCTCTGTCGCCCAGGATGAGAAACCTTGAATAAAATCAGCACGATTGTCTCAGATGATGAGTTCTAGTCTTGATTGCCTACTTGTGCCACTAAAAGTGATCCATGGGCGCGAGACCCCTCGGCGAGCTTCTTGAATTACTTAAACCGCTCACCAGAAAAGGGGGCATCCCCAGGGATGATCAGATTCCCCTCGGTTTCTAACTGCTGGGTATCGATCATGACATGTCCGGTTAAGATCATACCAATATCTCCTTTACCCCAGACACCGTATGCCTTGACCAACTCATCTGAGGGGATTCCACGAGCAGAAAGATCATCTTCTGACCAAGTAGAAAGACGTTCGCTCATGGCAGCCTTCAGGAATCGGTTGCGAGTCCACCGACCTGAGAAAGTCCAGTCTGTTTCCTAAAGGCGAGGGATCAATGGAAGCGGCGTTGGGAGACATCATGGCAATATCAATGGTACCAACTCGTTAGTAATAAATAGAGAAAATATAGTACGTGAAGGATTGAATTGTAAATGATTGGATAGTGATACCTCCTTGCAGTTATTTCGGATCTATAGTATCCCCAAGAATGATATTCACGCCTCTCATGTCATAAGAATCGGGGATTGATAGAGTTGATCCGTATCTGATAGTTAGTTTAAACTCCTTATTAAACCGAATTCTCTCTAGGCTAAACTCTGTTTGGACGGTGAGGATCGGGGGAATTTTCGCCGGACCCACCCGGGAGTGCATTTAGGGCGCATTATCATAACGTGTAATTCTTCATACCAATTACAAACTCAATCTGCCAATAATATTGAATCAATTCCATGTCGTCGAGAGACATCCATGTCATAACTGCTGCCGATGTTACGATCACCACCCATGTCATAAATCGCTCAGGGTGCACAAATTGTATCATTAAGGATCAAATCGTGGCATCCTCTAGAAAGTCAAGGGGTTCATGTCCAGAATTCTAGGATAGATGTGTCTGAAGAGAAAACGAGAACAGATTCGTTTTGTTGCTGCCATTACTGCAGTATAGACAATGAGTGAAGATCGAGAGCTCGCGCGATGCTATACACTAAATGATGGGTATAGCTGCTGTATTGCCGATGAAGAAACACCACCAGCTGAGCTGCAGCGAATTTTTACAGTTGACTGGGATATTAACGATCAGGCAAATCCTCGAAATCTCCCAATATGGAGACGCTGGATGATTGTTATTGTCATGTCCCTTGGGTCACTCTGCGTGTCTGTTCTATTATCATGACATTTATTGTTCTGAATGCTAATTTTGTTTTTCGCAGAACGTGCACCTCTTCGATTTACACAACTAGCTATGGCCAAATAGCTCCCCATTTCCATTCATCCTCTGAGGTCAATACTCTTGGTCTCTCCTTCTTCATTTGGGGTCTAGGTATGACATTCTTTCTCAAGCACTGCCCAGGCGGGCTAGAAACTATATACTGATGTTCTGTCTAGGACTGGGTCCATTGCTTCTAGGACCGCTGTCAGAAGTAAGCTCGACCTCTTTTCTCTGCAGAAACGTGAACATTTCATGGGGAATGCTCGTCTCTGACAAAACTTACCATTAGTTCTACGGACGTCGGCCGATCTACCTTTTTTCGCTACTCTTTTTCCTCATATGGCTCATTCCTTGCGCGGTTGCCCAGAATATACAAACAATGATCGCCGCTCGCTTTTTCAGTGGGTTCGCCGGAAGTGCGTTTCTTAGTGTTGCAGGAGGAACCGTTGGAGATCTGTTCTCGCGCCATGATCTCGGAGCTCCTATGATGGTCTATACTGCTAGTCCGTTTATTGGGCCTGAAATCGGCCCCTTGTAAGTCGCCAAAATACTTTTCAGATGGAAAGAGTCACTGACGCAATAAGGCTTGGGGGATTTATCAATCAGTTCAGCTCCTGGTATGGTCGAGCCATTGTGCCAATACTTCACATTTTGAAACTAACCATGGCCCTTTATCTTAGGCGCTGGTCTTTCTATATGCTTATGATCTGGGTCGGTGCGATACTCATTGCAACTTTTCTTCTTGTGTCGGAAACGTATCATCCTATGTGAGTTATTCCTGCTGCTGTCGTGGTGCTCTCTTTTCTTTTTCATTTTATTTCGTGTCCTCGAAAAGTTCTCTGACCAACCATATAGACTTTTGAAGCGAAAAGCGCACAGAATGCGACAAGAAACTGGCGAGGACAGATGGAAAGCTCCTATTGAGGCCAAAGAATCGTCGATACTAGGAAGCATTCGCCAGTCTATATACCGACCTCTCCTCTTACTCACAACTGAGCCGATGTGCCTAAATCTGTGCATTTACTCAGCAATTCTTCTGGGCATTTTATATCTCTTTTTTGGTGCCTTTCAGTTGGTATTTGAAGAGATTTATCATTTTTCACTTTGGCAAAGGGGCTGTTCGTTCCTTGGGATTCTTGTGGGTATGGTGGCAATGATCTTGACTGATCCTCTTTGGAGACGAAATTACAATCGCCTTGAGAGAAACAGCTTGAATAAAGATAAAAACGCGGGTTACCAGCCAGAATGGCGACTTCCCCCAGGTAAGCGCTTCCTTTGCGAAAACCCCCAGAATTCAAAACTCAGCCCTAATGACTCAAAGCGATCATGGGAGCGCCATTGGTCACAATCAGCCTCTTTATTTTCGCATGGACCATCTATCCGAATGTTCACTGGATCGGGCCTATCATTGGCAGTGGTATATTTGGAGCCGGGTAAGCATGTGTAAGCCATTGAATTGTAGAAAAGCCTGTTCTAACAAGATTCATTCCAGAACACTCTTGGTATATTCTGGTATATTCACATTTCTCGTTGACGCCTACCCTTCATATGCCGCGAGTGCTCTGGCCGCAAATAGTTTCGCAAGATCGACATTTGGCGGTATCTTCCCATTATTTGGAATTCAAAGTATGTCATTTAGCCTTCACAATTTCTTGGAGCCTACGGGATCACAGTCACTCACGACTTCCAAGTGTATCATCGACTCGGGTATCATTGGGCAACATCGTTGCTGGCGTTTCTCACACTGCTAATGATGCCATTCCCGTAAGTTTGAAGCCCTGTCCAACAGACCGGGATTCACAAAGGTGCTCTAGACTTACAAGCAACTTTATAGGTATATTTTTTATGTCTTTGGTCCTCGCATTCGCAAGAATAGCCGGTTTGCCGCATCGAAGTAAAGCAGTGCCATCATTCTATACCAGCTCTGACGGGTCGAAGCATGGCAGCAGAATTTGCATGGGATGAAATTTCCTTTCTTTGTCATATTGAAGCGTTTTTGATCGGCCAGGGGTCTAGTTTCATATACAAGAAGCTACCTAGATGCAATTTGCCGATAGGTAGATGGGATGGGATTGAAATGTCCAATAACAGAGCGTCTTTAATTGATTCATATGGCAGTATTTCTTTTCCTATTAACTTGAGGACGCCCCGGCTTCGCCACTGCATCCAAGTTGAGCTTTCTTGTGCCTACTACTGCATTAGGACAGGCATTCTTACAATACCGTTTCATTCCGCCATCTTCAGAACAAGGTTTTGTAGAGATCGACACGTATAAAGCGATTTGGGTTTGAGCAGAAAGTTCAAAAAGTTCAAAAAGTTCAGAAAGTTCAGAAAGTTCAGAAAGTTCAGAAAAGTAAAGTTTAAGTTCAATATTTCGCTTTTTGAGATTGAGAACGCACCAATTTGTTCTGCGGGAGTAAAACCTATGGTAGGATGTCCGTAATTCTGCATCCCGAAGCTGAAGAACAATCGCGCCCTAGGGCGTGTTACAAACTTAGACTCAGTATGTAGAATTTTCAGGGGGCGCCAATCATACTCCTAGACATAAAATCTACATACGGTACTACAAGAGCATCATACAGTTTACCCCACACCCTCTCTGTGACAGCCACCGATGCCGACACTACCGTGACGTCTTGACTTTCGATGCCGAGATGCAAATCCCGAAACCCCAGATCCCGAGCCGCCGATCGTCCATTTCGATTGGAACTAGTAAGGTTAGAATTTTGGCGTATCTCCCTGTAACTAATTCGTTTTTTTTTTTTTACTCTCTTCTTTTTCATAATCATTCCATTTCAATTTCATTGTAAATTACGGAAGTCTCCTCGTTTTGAACCACTGGAAGCTCTTATATTCGCCCAAAGCACTATAAAGTTCAAATACACCTAGTATTGTAAATTTAGATGACCCCATTTTTGATCATACTGTTCACTGCATCAACCACACTTTCTTCTAGGCCTCTGTATTCCTATTTCCCTTCCTTTGTCCCCTTGGAAAGAATCAAGACTAACTCTCATATCCCACCCGGTTGGGTGGACATTCTCCGGGAGTATCTGGCTGGGGTTGCCCTCCGGGACCCTTTCTCGAAGAGACGGGAACTTTTCACGAATAATGTTTACCACAAGCTGAGGTGAAATCAGCCCCGCAATGAGAAGAATGCGCTGGTTTGATGCAGCCTTGTTGGTTAGGGCGTCTACATGTGACTGTGCCACATCTCGTACGTCAACCTGTAATCAACAACATAAGCATGCTTCCATGGCATTTCAAGGTGACACAACGGAATGGTAGAACGGAAATTTTACACCCTCAATCTCCTTGTGGGTTCCGTCAATAAAACTCCCAATTGCAAATTGATTGGTCTCATTGATCAATTTCGGTCCGTCAATGTAGTGGATCATTGGCCCTGTGATGATATCAGGGTTAATGACGGTTAAATCGAATCCTGGCTTATTGTCGTCCATGAATTTCCATGCCGCCTGTTCGGCACACTTCTTAGACACATTATAGCCAAGCACATGATCTTTCTTTTCAATTGCTTTGCTCGGCAGTCACCTATATACTCTGTTAAAAATTCTCCAACTTTGATCAACTGAAGATACATACCGGATTCCAATCCTTTTCAGTATATGGCTTTCCCTCTTTAGCCATATCCTCGAATGAATTGAGAACCGCAACCGCGCTACCCAAAATGACCACACGCTCTGTTGTTTTGCTGTGCTTATGAACACTCTTCATGATCTCGCGCGTGCTATGAGCGTTTAGTCTCAATTTGTAAATGATTGTTTCCTTCCAAATGGTAAAAACTCACCCCATCTCTGCGGGCTCGATCATCTCTTTTCGAATATCGTCCACGCTAAACCGCTATGGTGATGCAGTATGAATGACATGGGTAAATGGATTTTTCGCCCTTTCGAAAATAATATCAAATGGAGCAGCGGTGGTAAAATCTTCTACGATGGCAAACTCGATCTTGCCCTCCTAATCGGGATGTACTTTGATGATCTCTGACACTCGCTTCTCCGATCTCACTGTTTCTGTCACCAGGTAGTTTGGCTGAATGAGATTAAAGTGGTAAGCAACTGAGAAGGGGCGATAAATTCCGCGTAAATGATTAATCACCCACCTCTAGCAATATAGACAAAATATGCATGGAGACAAATCCATTTGCTCCCGTCAGAAGCACATGCTTCCCAGCACCCTCACTTGTCATTTTTCAGAACTATAGTATAGCACACGTAATACTTTCGGCTTTGTAGTTAGTTTTGGGCTTGTATACATTTTTGCCAGCATGGGCTTGATATATATATTTAAAAATTACCAGGTAGTAATGTGGTTTTCGATGTAACGTCATCTTGAGTCGAGGCGGCAAAAGTACAATACTTTTAGTGTAGTGTAGATCATAAATGAAAACATTTATTTCATAGCTGAAAAGACTAAGTTGGGGGTATGTGAACATTTTATTCCGTCTAGATATGAGATAGACATCATGTGGAATGATTCCTATGTTTATAGTTGTATGTATTTTCGGATTTCGGCGATGAAATTTTACATGTTTATCGTATTAGGTAGAAATAGAACAGTCCATCTTCACCCAACTCTTTACCCTCCATAATACCCGCCACCATATTGTCATTCACATATCGAAAATAGTCAAATACCCCACGATCATCATAGATCATAGTAGCTGAGACTTGATCTCGAAATTTCACTTCACGCAACTGTATCCGAGTTGTTAGTATACTAGCCACGATGATCGGGAAGTTCCAAACATACAGTTGCACGGCCCCATTTTCCCCAACTGCTTCGCTGGCCATCTTTTTCCACAATTACTGGATCGACATTCTCGATCGAGAAAAAGTCCTTGCCAATCCATTTAATCTCTTTCAGGAATTCTCCAACGTGATGTCCAGTATCAAAGAATCCGCCATTCCAGCTGCCAAGCAGCTGCGACGGCTCGGCTGGAGGGAGTTGGTTGAAAACGGCATCAATAGTCTCCGGATTGAGTGACTCTTTGGATTGAGTCAAGGAGATATATCTCTCTGCTGGGCTAGACACAACGGTTGTTAGTTGTCAGTAATGTGATTATAGAGAGAATACATACCTTGGCATTATGTTGTTCCAATACTATCACAATGAAGAAGACTGAGAGGACTTGTAGTATAGTACTTGGAAATTAGCAATATATAGTCTATAAGGTGTTCTTGTGTAAAATTTATAGAATTTTCGGTGGGATTTTCCTCCGCGCAGAAGCTCTGGGGCCGTACGAATATGTCCCCGTCTTGGGACGTATTTCTAAGCTGTTTTGGTATTTGAATTTCAGTTTCGGGATTGAAACAAAACCACGCCACCACTCTTTCCGTCACGTAATTGACCACTGGCCACTGTACAGGGCACCACTAAAATGTCTCCGAGCTTGCAGCTGCATCAGTCATCGGTCTACTATGACATAAGCTTGATATAATGTATAAGTACTGGTTGCTTTTCAGAAATTAGCTCCTGCGTTACAGTCAATGAAAAGCTTCATCTACAGCTTGCGCTATCACTTCCGTACGATTCCGAAGCCCCTTCTAGAAACTATCCCTCTAGAATAACATCATGCCAACAGCAATCGTTACGGGTGCAACCGGTAGGAATATCCAATACTGAAGCTCAGTTTCAAGGTTCCTGGCTGATTGATATAAGGTATCACCGGGAGCGCCATTGTGAGCCATCTTATCAAGGACTCTTCATATACGAAGATCTACACGCTATCCCGCAGCAACGCAGGGTTTAAACATCCAAAAGTTCAACATGTGCATCTAGATCTGCAAGGAGATACAGGTCACATGGCCAAAGAGCTTGCAGGAATCTCTGCGGAGCACATTTTCTTTTGTGCATATCTGGCAAGTGACGATCCGAGCGAGACCGATCGTATCAATGCCTCTTTATTGTCCAACTTTTTAGAAGCCATTGTCAAAATAGGCGCAGAAAAACAGCTGAAACGTTTTATTCTCACCTGTGGATTCAAGCAATATGGCGTTCATCTGGGACGCGTCAAACAGCCATTGATGGAAGATGATCCCTTGTTGCAAGGAAATGCAGGAGGCGTCTCTTGGCCGCCTATCTTCTATTATTCACAGCAACAAGTTCTCGCTGATGCGGCGAAAAAGGGTAACTGGGAATGGGTCTGTACTCTTCCTGAGGACGTTCTTGGATTTGCGAAGGGCAATTTCATGAATGAAGCTACTGCTATCGGTCTTTACTGTGTTGTTTCTAAAGCTATGCCGGGCTCTGAACTTCCATTCCCCGGCAACAAAGACAACTATTTCGCATTCAATACTTGGACATCCGCGAATCTTCATGCCAAGTTCTGTCTATGGGCTGCTAGTGCTGCTGGTGCCGGAAATCAGATCTTCAATGTTACCAATGGCGATTCGGAATCATTCCAAAACATATGGCCTAAGCTAGCCGACCGATTTGGATGCAAGATCCCCAATAGGATGTTTTCCGAAAAAGGTTACAAAAACTATGAATCTTCCACCATCCCACTGAAGCATGCAAAGCATCCATTGATTCTTCAAGCTGAGAGTTTGGGGCTTTCAAATGATCCCCTGGTGACTGATACGCCAACTCTACGCCTACAGGTTGATCCAGAGAAGTGGGCCAAGCGAGCTGACGTGAATCAAGTCTGGGGGAAATTGCGCGATCAGTATGGCCTTGACCAAAAGGCATGGGAAAAGGCCACTTGGGATTTCCTTACTTTTGTACTTGGGCGAGATTGGAGCTGTATTGGCAGCATGAGCAAGGCTAGAAAGCTTGGGTGGACCGGGTATGCGGACACATGGGAAGAGTTGGTCGATACCTTCGAACAGCTCGAGAAGGAGGGCATTCTGCCTCCACTTGAAGATTTGAACAGAGATTACTAGTCTCAATCGCCAGTATTTTTATTCTAAAAACGTATATTATGCAGTTCCGGAATCCATTATATTGTTGATAATTTTGCGTCAAGCCCTGTAAGTAGTGGACTGGGTTGAACAAGTGAAATTATAAACCAAAGCACGCTGGGTTGCGCCGATGTTTACGAGTAGCTCTGAACTGCTTTTAATCGAACTCCATCGGCTGTCGTCTCAAGCCACACCTGCATGTTCCTCGAAGTATCCTCCATTCCCTTCAATGTTGGATCCGGCCTCAAGGTATTAGCCGCATCAATCTGCAAATCAGAAAATAGAAGCGCCAGTGGGCTCGATTTCCAAATATACTGGTTCCGCGTGTGGATGATAGTGACAATTAAAAAGACCAAGCTGAGCACAACCACAGCAGCAGGTAAGATTAGCCAGATCCACCGAACATGTACGTATGATTGATCGGTCCATGCCGTTCCATTCACAGGCGACCTGCATATCTTTGACCGGGCATGCGTGGTCAAAGACGACGCAAGCGATTGAAAGACGTTGTTCATTTCGGTGTAGTTTCCGTAAGTACCATAAAGTGCTTTGATTGTATCTGATGTGTAGTCGGGTCGATTACTCACGAACAATGACGCTTTCCCTTTTAATAATGGTTGTATAGAATTCGCCATTGCAAGCCTGCTGAATGCATTCACGGAGAATTGACAGTCTTCTCCTTTTTTGCGGGGGTTTTCGTAGCGACTACCGTTGTAGTAGCAGGTATCAGGCGTGACGACAAAGTTCGAGAGCACATCTGCTGTCGACGAGTTGGAGGTTGTTGCTCGTCCTATTTCAGTTTCGGTGAACTTACCCTCGCGGACAGAGGTCTCGTATGTTTTAACGCAGAAATAGAGCGCACATTCGGTTGCTGAAACGGTACCACCGTATCCTTGTTGTGCGGTGATAGCGGTAAAATTTGTAATTGTCGCCATTCCATCTGTGTCGAGTTTCACCAAAGGACGATATGCCGTGGAATTGATGAGATAGGACATGCTCATTGAAGTGGAAAGTTCGAACCCATTTGGCAGTTTGTATATCGACTGACCCATCGACATCATGGAGTTGGATGATGATGACGATGGAGAAGAATTTTTGAGAGCGTCTGTGATGTTCATGCATTTGCTGCAGAATCCGAGAGACTGGTATTTCGGGAAAGTACAGTTTCCTGTTGGACATTCCATTGTGACAGACTTGCTGTTTGGGCCTTCTGTCTGGAAGATACCTGAATAGATAGCGCCTGCAGTTCCCAAGGGAACCAAGTTCATGCCAGGGGAAGGGCCTTCGTCGTAGTCTGTATAGAGGCTGGAATTGCATACTTGGATAGATGCTCGTCCCGGGGCATGAATAGATCGCTCTTTAATAGCCATTACTTGCTGGACAAATGGTTCGGTGGCAGCTGCAATAACAAGAACCAAGCATCCGAATGTAACAAGATGGCTGATTTTGTCAGTACCTGTAGGAGGTAGAAAGATATCGCTCCCAACTTACCGTGGTATAAAACGAAAGAGAACAAACATCGCGCCAGCAATGCCGCGACTGGCAGCATCCAAGACGGCAAGGTCACTCAGTTTGTTGCCGCTGTGGAACCAAGACCATTTCAATTGAGCCAAGCATTCCGTCAAGACAAAAGCCATAGTAGCTTTCATGATCGTGCTGAGGACTGAGACCAAAGCATTAAGTGTGATCCCATAAGGCCAATTGGGCATTGGCTGTCCGTCATACTTGAAGAGAACCGCAATAATAGCTGCCAAGAAAGCAATAGAAATGACACAGCCTATAATCTCAAAGGTCCAGCTGGAGCCCCAGAATCCCTTTGTCTTGGATTGAAGAAGGACCTGCTCGGCCGAGGACAGCGGCCTCTGTCGAGGCAGTGCAGTGCTCTCTCGCTCATCCTCAAGTGGGACGTATGAGAGTCGGTACTCTTCCTTGGGGTGATACATTTTCACTACACTTAGCCCAGACAATCCAGAGACAAGGGGTACACTGTATCTTTGAAAAAATAATGGAGGAATAAAGAGGATTAGTCCTGACTGGAAAGCAGAACCAGTACGGAGAACATTCTGATTAACCTTCCAATGAATTTCCCCATACGATTCGGGCAACTGAAACTAGAGCCAAAACCACGGAGTTCAACCGGGTTGATCCAACAGTATGAGCAAATCTATTTCCTGGTGAAGTTTAGTGCCAGGGACTTTTTTCGACGTTGACCCACACACTCCTCCAGGGTTCGCCTATGAACTTTCAGTGTATGGAGCTGCGTGGAGAATAATAATTCAGTGAACATTTTGAGGAAGGTACCGCTCTGTCCGATTGGTTTGCTCCTGTTCTTTATTTTTGTCGAGCTAACTTGAAATGCTGACGATCGCTAGGCCATGCAACATTATTCACGGCTTAGACAGTCGCGTAGCTCCAGCGCCTCATTCAAGCCAACACGTCAACAATTTGTTCAATTTCGTTTGAACGCTGATTTTGAGTCGATCGCCACTATCAACTTGCCTGCCGATAGAATTCTTAAATTATTAGTTATCATGGTGTTATCATGGTACTGCTTACAATTTCGAAATATTGGGTGGTAAGACTCAAATGCATATACGTCCGCGCCATTATGGCAGACGTACATAAACTATGTACTATAGTAGTAGTGCTCACTACGGAAAGCCGGTATCCCCGTCTACGACCTAAGACATAAACAAATAAAGTGTTGGACTATTTATTGTTACTATGTATCAAGTTTCTCTGTGGGTAAGTCTTCGCGCGACACCGAAGCCGTTAAACCAGAATGCGTGGTGTCTATCAGCCCTATCTCATTGAAAGATGCGGACGGTAGGGGGCTTAGAACCGCCACACCTCTGCTGGATTCCCATCTGGGCAAGTTTGGCTTTCTCTTCCCTGACTTTCAATGACCATTGTACAGTAATGTCGCGATTCCGAGCCACTGGTATGTGGAGGTCAACTCCATGGTGGAATGAGACATGTGGGTCGCTGGAGTTGGCGACAAGTCAGTGCCGAATCTACATATGATGAATTCTACCTAAATCGGATAAAGAAAATCATGCTAGTAGTGATTAGGATGTTGCTTTCGATGTTGAATACTTACTTGTATCACGATAGTCTAGAATTAAGAAGATAGCGGTATTGAGGTATACCAGTCGGATCTCGCACGATCACATAGTGATAATATGTGATAGACAATTTGTATGAATATTAAAGAGAGTGCCTTCAACTAATGATATCGCACCCATTGTGGGTGCGATATCTTAAGTCATATGGTGCATATGACTTCGCTGACTATTTTCCCAGGGAGTTGTTTAGGTTGTTTAGAGATAGGTATCTGTATAGGTCTATGTGTGTAGATAAATATCCATACACAAAAAAATAGATATTTTTTTATATCGTTACCTGTACTCGAAGCCCTCATGGGCTGCAAGCCCAGGGCCTTGAACATACTGATAATTACCCAATGGCTACACCTTATTTGAGGCTGTGATCTACACATTCGTCCTGTCTACAGCTTGGTTAGTAGTTGCCCAATACTTTGCTACTCCACTACAGGGCTGTAGTGAATGACCAAGGTCAACGCTACACTACATTCATGCTAGAACAACCTAGGTCAGAAGTAAGAGTATTGTATGTTAGTTTACTGGCTCCGATATTGCCATTCAAGTATTGCTCCAGTGCATCAGTATTTGCCCCTTTATGGCCATGACGATAAGGCGGATATCTGAATGTGCAATCGCTGAGGTCGGCCCACCGATAAACGATCGCAGTCGGAGATGGCCCAAGTGGGTCAGTATATTCACCATGTTAGTATTTGGATATATCGGCTGCCACAGACATGAGATATAGGACCGAATTCTCGATTTGCGAAGAGATGAAGACGATGTCCTGATCATAATGCATACTCATGCGTCCATTGGTGTCAGTCAACCCGGCGTCTGCAAGGTACAGTCAGGGCAGCGATCCAAACCCAAAGCGGTGAACACACGTGACAAGTCGTCATCAAGTGACTCCGCCAGCCTCAACTTGCATCTCCAATCTCCAACCGCTCAAGTTTTCCTGCTTAACCCTTCAGTCTGAGCATCCAAGTTGCTCAGATCTCATACTACTCACAACTTACAAACCATCGATCACTCTTTCACCCTGTCCAGGAGCCGTCGCCGCTATGATGAAGTTCTTATCAGTCGCCACCCTGCTTCTTGCTTCTCCGCTCGTTTCGGCGGCTTCGTTCCCGTCCTTCTTCGACCCCACACAGGCCACCCTCAAAGCTGGTACCACTGAGGACTTCCCTGTCGAGGGAAATAACCCTTTGGACTACTGTGAAAACCCGGCTGGTAATGTCTTAACTATCGACTCAGTCGACCTGGACCCAAATCCTCCTAAACCGTACGTCAAACCATCATACCGTCTCTCCACTCTGATATGCAGCTAACCCTAAGTGTTTGTCTTAAAAGCGGCGCAACTCTTACCATAAATGCCAGCGGTACTCTATCTGAGACTGTTGATAAGGGAGCAACTGTCGCTCTAGTCGTCAAGTGGGGTGTTATTACTCTTGTCAAGCAGACCGTCGACCTCTGCGACCAAATCAAGAATGTGGATCTAGAATGTCCTTTGGAGAAGGGACACATGAGCCTGACCAAGGAAGTGAAGCTGCCGGCACAGATTCCTCCTGTGAGAATTCCCCTGAGATCAACCCGCGAAGAGGACTTGAGCTAATGTATAACCCCTAGGGCAAATACTCTGTCCTTGCTGATGTTTACACTAAAGACCAGAAGAAGGTCACCTGCTTGCAGGCTGATGGCATTGAGTTCTGAATTTGATCTAGCACCCGATCTGCTCGAGTTTCGTCATCGCATCCACCTGTAGGGTGGCCTCTTGTCTGTTGATCTATCATTTGGACACAGCTTCATTCTTACATGCCAGAAACGCTCCAGCCCACGTTTTCATGACTATTGCTCCATTTTCATTATCTGCTATCGTTACCAACGTCTTTTCAGCCTTACTGCTCCCATATTAACTGTGTCTTGTCTATGTTTTGCATTACTTGCCAATGTTCAGTCTTTTCTGTCGATGCCATCATTAGGCCAACTTTGATCTAATATATCTCCCACTGCCAAATGAACATTTTATCTCGGTCTTTTTACTATTAGTGGTGAGACTTGTAGTCGTCATCACTAGGGAACAACTGGTGACGTGGAATGGTTTGATAAATGCTGGTGCAAGTATAGCACAGCTTGACAGAGGATGAGACCTAATATATGCTATACTCAGAGTGGTTTAGTATGGTATTGTATATGCATTTGTTTAGATATGCTGGGTATCTCCCCTCTAGAACTTATGATAACACCTCGACATGTTCAGTTCTTGCAGTTGGTAGTATAGGAAGCCCGAAACTAGCGAAATCACCGGAATATTTTGGCACGAAACAGGTATATCGAAACACATAAAACTAAAGACCCTCGTACGGCCACGCAACCAAAATTGAATAAACACTTGACAAAATCATTCACCAAACAAACGACGGACACGCTTTAGAACGCTGTCTTTCTCAGGGTCGTACGGGTGATCTTTGCTGGGGATTTCAAGGACGGCGGGGAATGGATCGGTAAAGGTATCCACGCTGTGACGGATACGCTCCGCAACCTGGACGTAAGGGTCAATATCGAGAAGCTCGGTATAGGGGAAAGTGAAACATTGCGCTGACATGTTGATTAATCAGGACCACGGCGATGTCCTTCCGCTCCTGGGTGTAGCTCTGGAAGGCCCGTTCAATCTCCGAGGTCTCTGTCTTAGAATCGACAACAAGGAAGTTGCGCTGAGCATCGGGAGGATCTGTTACGTGCTGCAAGATTGCAAATATAGACGTCAGCTTATGGCTATACTCGGCTGTCGAGAGAGGCAAAGGGGAGGAGAGGACATACCCCGATACCAGCAAGAAGAAGACCGGTCACGGAGCTAGAATGCACAGGTCAGTTATGAGCAAAAAGACGGCGCCGGTATTGTCTTTGACCGAAGAAAGGGGAACGAACTCTTCATCTCCAATAACGGCGAGGAATTGCCGGTCCTGAGGTTGTGAGTCGTTAGCAACGCTATCGGAGGGGTTCGAGGCTGGGGCACTGGGACCAAGTGTCAAGTACCTTGTATGTCGCGGCCGCAGCCATGTTGTGTATCAAAAGAAATCGAGCGCAGCTCTCAGATCAAAGTGAGCACAGCGTCTATATTAGAGCAGAAACTAGTCGCAGACCACTGATCAGTTGAAGCTCGGATTGATGAAGTTGTCCGCTGATCGCCGCAATCGCGGAGCTGGCATTACGTAATCTGATGCAATTTTGTTTACTTTCGGAGTTGATTGACTTCTTTGTTTTTACCCAATAGCTTGTTCGGCACCCTGCATGTCTTTGTTTCGCCTGTTCGACTGAAGCAAAGCTGCCGAGGACAGGCTTTTGCTCTTTACAACCACCTCTTGTCCCTTTCGCGAAATATGCCGCGCCTTGTACGCCGTCGCCCGCTCGGGGAGCGCATTCGAGCTCAGTTGAATCCATGGGACTGGTTGCTTTGGATATCCGAGGAGATTGAGGGCAATGATTGGGATCAAGTTGAACAGGACTGGGGCCTGCTTGTGGGAATCTTTCTGAATATGATATTCCTCGTGGCCCGTGCAAATGGAAGATCAAGTGGCAGTAAGGCGATCGATGATGTTTTTGGGGAAGATGAGGGTGTACCTTGGCTTAGTTGGTTGGTAAGTTGTGCATCCCATTGATTGAATTTGATAAATATCTATGGAGGTGAATCCGAATGAAGTGATAACATTGTATTTCAATAGGCATCGTTCATCGTTACAGCCCTCGCCCTTTTCTCGACTTTCAATGCCTTCTACACTTTCTACCGCAAAAGACACTATCGCATGTTTGAGACACCCATAGACCAGGCCCCCGCAAGCTCGTCAGCTCAAAGAGTCCGGGTTGACTCAAGTCCAATGACCGCATCGCCTATTCGATACTTAGCCAACGTGATGTCTGCCGACTCTGCTCAGTCAAGAGCCCACCCAGATGCGCAGCGAGATGTATGGGAGGTGGCCATGTGGGATCCTCTTCCCATGTGCATACGACTTTTCTGTCTATTCAGCCCGGGACATGTTCTTGTCTATATGCTTTTCCTACCAACTCAGCTCTCCGACCCACGCCCTAGCGTGACAATCGTGACAACTGCTTTCTTAACAACCCTATTGTCGGTACAAATGTCCTTCCTTTCAGCATCATATAAACAGCAAGCAAAGGACTCGACGCTGGTTCACAAGGAGGTCCTCAAAGAGTACGACAACAAATATGTTCATCCTCGCACGCGTCCCTTGATGAGAGACGTCGGAACACAATTTGCTGACGGCGATGCGGCCCAATCCGCTGCGGACTCACAAAATCAGGTTGAGGTTTACACTCCAACATTTATCATCAATCGGGGATTCAAGACTAGCCCAAATCCCAACTATGTCAGTCATGTCGACCCGGACGGAGTCTCTCCCCGGCGTCCTGCACCTCCCTCTATCTCAGGCGGCTCATCAATCTTTCAATCCCGCCCACCGCTGCAGACCCCCGTCGTGTCGCGTGATGCGTCCCCATTAGTACGGACAACGGGCACCAGCATACGACAGCCCCAATTCCGACAACCTTCTACCAGCACAGGCGATGGCGGCAACCTTGGGGTTTACTCGCATGCCAATTCTCCCTTAAGAAAGTCAGCTTCTACAGCGTTTGAGCGTCGCCTCCAAAGGGATGGTGACTTCTTCTACCGGGAATCAGGTACAAGTCCAGTGAAGAAGCCTTCCAGCCCGCTCAAACGAATTAGCGTGGCAGGGTCTAACAGTCCGTCCATAAGCGGATCCAGTAGACCAGGAGGTAGCCTTGGGACTCGTCGAGAAACGAGTCGTTACTGAAGATGAAGCAACAAAACACTTACTCTACAACTGGCCATGATATCATTTTACTTTACCATATTATTCAATGCATAATGAACGTGGATTCAAGGCGGATATCCACGGGCTCGACAATAACCACCAAAACCCAAGCGTACCCTGCATAGTCAATTCCCTAATACACTCTAAATTCGATGCGTCATTACGTCTTGACTTCTCCATTGCGAGGATTTCTTGATCTTGCCACGTTGTGGAATGTGCAGATCGTCCAGATTCAACCATTTTTCAAAGAAAACCAACCTCCAAAGACCAGGCAGTTGCTCAATATCAGCCTAGTGGACAGTTTTATGCCGGGTCGTGCTTTCGCTGAGCCACGGTCGAACCACTTCCCACATCCTCAAGCTGGACCAGCATCGTAGTTTCTTTGCCAGTGAAATAAGTGTAAATTTATTTACCAACTGTCAAGGAACTTGCGATCGGATGGTTCAGTCATACCAAATGGCGGCGGGTTGAACCTTCAGGCATTCCAGCGCGGGGGCTGACATTCTTCATCGCGGATAACATACCAACCCAGCCATTGAGAGCACCATATTCTTACGCGTTTAGACCGCGGTCATTCATCCTCTGATCTAGGCTGGCAAACCCCGCGGATCTTTTCTGTTCGTCAATTGCTCTTTTCGCATGAAAATCGAGACATCCGCGCCAACCTTCCAGCTCACTCCTACAACCTATCATTACGAGCTAGTAGTCACTCTTTTACAACGGCATGGGCCAAGCTAAGATTGATTCTTGGCTTCTGTGTGTGAGCTACTAGCCAGCACTCTGTTAAGCCCATCATGGAGATCGAAAGTCGGTTCGAATTACCGGACGGACATCTTGTGAACCTCTCACCACGACCTCACCACCACGGTCAATACCAAGCATATCGAGCCGACTACGCAACTGAACTTTCTGCAAACTCTCCTTCTCGATACGTTCCTTCTGATTGTCGTCGCGAACTCACGCCCCCTCGAGGAACCGAAGACGCCATGTTTCATAAGACAAAAAACACCAAGCTTCCACTTCCGAAGTTCGTAGCTGGGAAAGGAAGCGAACAAAGAAACCAAACTCCCAGTCCTACTGCAATACCCAAACCATCGTCAGCGGCGATCTCCTCTGGTGGATCCGCTGGTACGCCTACTCAATCAGAAGATCGAAGCCGGGAGCACACATGGAGGAAATTACGAGATCGATTCGAGAAAGATGTGTCACCTTTGTCGCAAAGGAATTCTTTCGTCCGATCTCGAAACAGTGATCAGAATGGCTCTCCAGAGAAATCGAATACCAGGAAGCCGAACCAAGCCCAATCTGCCAAACGAGGGGCTCGCTCAGCCATCCCAAGCCCGCATAACAGAATACCTAAACAGAATTCACGAAACAACTTAACTGTCAACGCGAGCTCCAAGTGCCGCGATGCCGATCATCGTTCTAACAGGCCGGGAAGATCAGATACCAACACGGAGTCAAGCCCTCCTTCTGTATCTCCTATTTCAGCAGATGAATCAGTGGGCGACTGGGAAGACAGATTTGTAGTGCACATGCCATCTGCGAAGGACCCTAATCCACCGACGATGACAACTCAAGAAATTTCGAACTATCAAAGGAATCTTGAAAGAAGAAAACGCGAACGCCGACGGAGACGAGTATCGGATATTAGTGGAGTCAGCTCGCACAACGCGTCTACGGAAAGGGAGAGCAACTCGCAACCGACTCAACAGTCACATCCTGAGCAGAGGACAGAGACGTTCAAAACCTATAAGGGTCGACCGTCTCAGTCTGAACCGGCGTCAGATCGACAGCAAGCGACTACTTCTCATTCACAAAGTCCCCAATCTCAGGCCGACCAAAACAACAACTATTATAGCCCCGAGGAAATTGGCAAGAACAGAATTAGTACAATCTGGGAAGAGTCGTCGCCATTGAAACCCAAAGACAAACGACTTTCACAGAATGATGGTTCTTTTTTAGGGTGCAAGGAAATCAATGGGCCCGGTGTCAAAAATCCGGACGAAATCCTCCTGTTTTCTTCTGGTCAAGATTCCGAGAACCTACATCCTCGACCTCTCGCCATAGGAGGAAAGAAAAAATCAAAAGAGGAGACACCGACGGCTGCGGGCCATGGCCAGCGGAAACAAGAAGTGAAGGATGTTCTTCACGAAGAACGAACAGAAATTTCTCCGAATACGAAGCATGCCCAATGCTCGAAGCTGTCATCCAAGAACCTATGTCAGGATCTCAACTCCTCGAATCACGAAATGCCGAGGTCAGACTCCCAGGGATCCAGCAAAGAGAACGCCCTTCCCAGACCGAGTTTCGAGACGGCGAAGGAACACCTCGAAGATCGAGGCGACGACGATGTGTTCATTATCACACCCACTGTCACCCGTACTATGATTCCTTCTTCGGACAAAAAGCCTCTCAGCATCAAAACCCAAGGATTGCGACGTCCCGGTGGTATTGGCCAAACTGGCACAGGCGAAGCCGTGAAGGCCGTTCGTGCAAAGGCCCAGGTCGTCTCTACACCTTCTGGGCTGCGACCAGCCGGCGTAGCCTCGCAGACGAAATCGACGGCGCCCTCAACAGCATCGTCCAAGAAGGCAGCACCCAGCAGCATCCCGAAGCCCCACGACTCTCCCGCGTCGAAACAAGCTTCCCAGCCGAAAGTTACTTCAACTCGAGACACGCCAGGCAGAGACACCCCGTCGAAGGGAACACCGTCGAAAGAACCAGTATCAAACGAAACACCATCAAAAGAAACCGCCGACACAGAGACTCCGTCAAAGGATACCCGGTCCGAAGAAACGCCCATCAAAGACACTCCGCCAAAGCAGTCGCCCTCAAAAGACAAGAGCGACCAGGACAAGGCCAACAATCAGACAAACTCTATCCGTGGTTTCATCCGTACGTCCGGGCTAAGCAGAACCGGCGGAATAGTCAGGTCTCCTACCGATAGTCTGGCAACGATTCTGCGCAATGGCACTGAGTCTCTCCGTAACAGAGCGGAATCTTTCCGAAATACAAACGGGTCTCTTTACTTTAGCAGTCGGAAAGGATCTCCTGTCTCCTTGACATCGGCACCGTCTAGAGATAATTCAGAATCATCACGATCTGAAAGATCCTTTAGGTCCGCGTTATCTTCAGCCAAGGACACGCCGCCACCTTCTACAAAGCCGTCGCCTATCAAAAAATCATCACCGACTACAAAGCGTGTTTCCATTGAGATGGCGCCCCCACAGGTGATAACTCCTCCCCGTGAGAAAAGAATCCCGCGTTATAACACCCCTCCTACTCATAAAACGCCCCCTAAGGAGAAGGCATCGCCTAAAGAATACTCATCTGGGTCAGAGGAGCAGCGTCTCGCAGCCGAAAAGCAAGCTCGAGCCGAAAGACTTGAAAAGTTCAAGGAAGAAGCTCGTCTGCGACGAGCAGCAAAACTGGCAGCCGAGGCCGAGTTGGAAAAGCCGAAAGATAAGACAGGCGAGGAAAAGGAGATTGCAGAACTGGATGGCCATCAAGTTACTGGGTCTTCAAAACTGCACCCCAATATCACGGATGTCTGCGATGACTTGCGAGAGGGTCTCCATTCAGAGAGAGATGATTCCTTCAAAGAAGGAGCCAATTCGCTAGCTCTCTCGATGGTTTTTGAAATCATCGTTATGGCCATCACCCAAATGCACAAGGCTGTCCACCAGGGTACCGATAGTCAATATGCCAAGGTCCTGATCAACAATGTCTTCAACATGGCCCAGCATTGCTATCGAGTCTTCACTCGGGTGTATCGAGTTATATCAGATTACCAAGCCACTGGGAAATGGCCCAAAGCCAAAAACGACAAGGTCATCAGCAATTTCTTGATCGAGCTCCTCCAGGCTGTTCTCTATCTCTTTGTTCTCGGCTTTGGGGCTCTGGTCGTTGGACGAGCTGCGAGCTATGTTCTGCTTGTCGGTAGCTGGATGCTATGGTTTGCTAAACCATTTGCCTGGACAGTTCAGGGTATTGGCCGTGCTTTGGTTACATGAGAATGACTTGCGCAATTCTTTCTGAAGGCGACTCTTTTGGTTCTTTCTGCTCACAATCCGTTTTTGACTTTAGCGTTGCGTGTTTTTTAATGCGGATTTTTTTCCGTTTGGGAGTATAGGTGGTCTTGCGAGTTTGCCCTGTTGGTGTGGTGCCTTGGCTGCGAACGTGAGGTGGTTTCAGTTCGTTACTCCTTTATCATTAGCCTGTTCTAACCACCGTTATACTGTATCTAATATCCGCAATGCATTGATCCTAGTTCGCATTTCTAAATTGCCCGAATACTAAGCTAGTCTGGTAGAAACAGTGAAGTGAATTTGCCATGCAAGCCATCAAGCCATCTTTTCGCGTATGATGATCAAACCCTAGAACAAGCAGCCAGGGCTGATACCTCATTCGGCCGTGATCAGCTGTAGAATACTGGTACCTAATTCCATTGCAGGCAAAGCTACAAACAGGAAAAAGGAATTTATGTTCAGCTTTGGTCGTGAATTTTTGAATTTAATTCTAAAGAAAAAAGACAGATCCATGAACACCCAAGGTCCGAAGTCGGAGCTTGGCGTTATTCGTCCTCTTCGACAATTTGGTCTTCTCGAAGGCTAAGCCCCTTCTCTCTGCAAAGAGAAATATGTTATTCGGGTGTTGAAAAGCCCTTATAGTGAAACAAAGCATGACCGAAAAATAAAAGAAAATAACCAGAATGACCAAAGTCGAGCGCCGAACATCGGGATGAAATGGGGGAGGAAAAGGGAACCGCTGCTTGCAAAATTGAAATTGATCATCGCATGAAGGTTTAATTATCCTTCGAGGTATGATCTCTATATCCAGAAACTTGAAGAAAAGCAAAAAAAAAGAGGAAAGAAAGGTCGAATAGATAGCTCCAAGGGAGCAAAATTATGATGTTGAATTTTGGATTCTTCGGCTTCCAATCCCCCCAGCCTCTAGACATGATCAAAGCCAATGGCAATATCAGTGCCTAGAGGACAGGCACCGGGCCTGCAGAGGATTGAAAGAAAAAAAGAAGGGTTTCCGAGCGATGGAGCGTCATTGTTAAAAGAGACGGGGTATCGGTACAAGGAGATGTCGAATGTTGAAATCTGAAAAGAAACGCTCAGGAAGAAATCGTTGAGAGGTCTTCAATCGTGACGCCATGACACATTGCAGGAGTGGCCCGAGATATGGTGTTGGATTTTTTTTTCGGGCCTGGTATCGTTGAGTATCGTTGAGATAGGTGATGTTGAATTAGGTAGGAGTTGTAGACAGTAGTGTTGACAGTGGCGCATAAATATACGAGCCCGCGAAAAAAATAAAGTCAGTAAGAAGTTTTCTTCCGGTTGAGTGGAAGCATGTTTAGTTTTTGGCAGCAGTGCCGTTCTGCTCGGATGTGCCATTAGTTTCCGGCTTGCCGGGCAGTTCGACAGCGAAGTCCTTGACCTCGAGATCGTTAAAGAGGTCAAAGACGGCGCTAGTCCGGTGGAAGTCATTGTCGACTAAAAGGAGTGAGAATTAGCTTGGGATTCTACTCAAATGATATATACGCGCGGACTTACCAATGTTAACGAGCCACCAGTCATCCATAACCTGTTGGATCAACTTGCGACTGGGGCTTGCAGCATCATGACACTTGGCCCAGTCATCACCCAGGGCGTAGGCTTCGTCCTTCCAGGCGAGGAAACTGATTGTCTCCACGATGGTCGGCTGAATGATCTCCCGGCCGGCGAAGATACCCCAAGTCAAGGCGTTCGGGCTGTCACGGGTGTTTGTCTTCAGCTCACCAGTCTTCTTAGTGGCATGGTAAGTGAGATCATCGTTCTTCTCGATCTTTGCGATAAGTTGATCAATCAGATCCGATGGCACGAGAAGCTCGAGGTAGGCCTTTTGGTAGACAAATCCGTTCTTGGGGCCCCATCCGTACACGGGGTGAGAAGACTTAACGCCGTTCACAGCAGGCTGCGAGTTGATGGTCAAGAAGCCACGGCGATTGACGTTCAGTAGCAAGTCATGAATATCGCTTGCCTCTGCGGTGATAGGACTGTCACTCCAGGGAAGTCTGTCCAGCTCACCCTCCAAGAAGCGGATGAAAATTTCTGAAAGGTCCTTGATCGACTTGGGCTCGCCCCACAGCTTGATGTTCTGCTCGTTAGTGCCCTTGAGTCCAACGCCGTAAGCATCAAGCTCACCGAACGCAGGAGAGCGTGAATCGGTCCAGCGGCCGTTGGGGTACTCATCCCATGTCTGGGTACGGGCCACATAAGAGGAGTTACGGTTACGCCAAAAGACGGGCCGAACATCTTCGCCTCGTCGGCCGAGGGCAAGAGATGGCCGCCATGGGAGCTGGCGCTGAATGGGAGACTCATCTGAAGGTGCGAGACCCAATTCTTCTAGGACCAGTCTTGTCGCTTGGGCAAGGTTCATAGTATAGAAATGCAGATGGTTGATACCAGAGGCCATGAGCTTCCGGCACATTTCAGCGATAAGGTGCTTTCCGATATCTCGGACGGCGGCATCGTCATTCTTGACGGGCTCAAGAGCCTCCATCCACTCAGGAGGAACGCGAGTCTTGGTCCAGTTGGAGCGACGAATGAAGGCAGCGTAGGTCTGAATAGGCATGATACCTGGGATGATGGGAACGGTAATGCCCTTGTCACGACATTTTTTTACCCAGGCAATGAAGTTCTCGGCATCGTAAAACATCTGAGTAATGACGAAGGAACTTCCGGCATCTACCTTCTCTTTTAAGTGATCGATCAAGAGGTCGACATCAGGGTTGTCATCGGCACCCTCCGGGTAGCCACCGACACCGATATCGAAGTGGTTACCGTACTTCTCCCGAATGTACTTCACGAGATCCTTTGCATAGCGAAATCCGTTCTCTGTAGCTTCCCATGTCTCCTTGTCACGAGGAGGATCACCGCGAAGGGCCAGGATATTGGTGCAGCCGGCCTTGTAGGCGGCCTGAAGTGCTTGGTCAACCTTTTCGCGACCCATATCGGTACAGGTGAGATGCATGCAAGTCTCCAAACCGTAGACGGACTGGGCAACTCCCACCATTTCACAGGTCAAGTCCGAGAGACGGCCACCGGCACCCCAGGTAATATCAATGAATCCAGGGCCCAGATTGGCCATGCGGTCCATTCGGTCGTACAAGTTCTGCACACCCTGTGCAGTCTTGGGAGGAAAGAACTCGAAGGAGATCCCCGGCTCCCCCGCAGCTTCTTTCTGCGCAAGCTTCTCGCGAATATGCATCGTGTCGTATCAATCTAATTGGGCGGAATATCAGTATCATGGAAGAAATGAGATCCAAATCATAAAACTCCATCACCCCAATGTTTGTCCATAAGGGTTTAATCTAAATCAGGCGTGCTTACAAGTACTCAAATTATCAACCGATTTCCTGTCAGCAACACCCAGGGGAGGGCTAGAATGGGCTTTTCCTGCTGCGGGGTCTTTGCAAACACCAGGAATTCTCCAGGAATCCCGACTTTGGTAATGAATCCCACGGCTCGGTTGTTGACAGGAGAGCGGTCAGGTAGGGTTAAAAAGAAAAAGAGAGAGAAAGAGTAGAAAAAGGGGGTGAAAAGTGAAGATAAAAAAAAAGAGATGGATGAGGTTCTCCGGGGGAGTGAAGGAAGAAAAGGGAAAACACTCTTTTTTGGCGGGGGAGACCGATGGTCGGAGGAGGCACGTGTTCTGCTGCCTTTCAAACAACGAAAGTGCGTGAAACTCCCAAAAGGAGGATTTCGCAGTGAGTTGCTCCTTTTTATATGATTCTATATTGCTTCAATTCCTTATACAAGATGATTTTGTCTATGTGATTTTGGGGGGAAATGGTCATCTCTTCTACTAGAGCTGCCCCTCCTACCCCTCCGCCGTGAGGGTAGAAAAAAAAAAAAGGGTTCCGGGGGAATTTTTCCCTTTGCAGTCCGTTTATCGCTCTTCTTGACTTTACATACTCCAACTCCCACCCTCGAAGACTTCGCAAGAGTAGACTCTCTCGATTAGAGCGGTCCTTTTTAGTCGACTTTACTCCTAAGATTCAACTCAAAATTCAACATGTCCGCCGCTACCATCCCCCCTCCCTCCGCCGATCAGGACTACAAGTCCACCCTCTTGCCGCTCTTGATCTCCAACAATGTCCTATCTTTTGGTACTTACGTTCTGAAGTCTGGTCGCGAGTCTCCTTACTTCTTCACATCCTCCCTGCTGCACACCGCCCCTCTGCTCCGCGCATCCTCCGCCGCCTATGCTAGTGTGCTTTCCGCTGAGCCATTCGTCTCTACTGTTGCCGATGGTGTTCCCAAGCCAAACTTCGATATCATCTTCGGTCCTGCCTACAAGGGTATTCCAATTTGCGCAGCTGTCACCAACGAACTCGCTGTGCGCGATTCGCTCTCTGGCACTTCCCAGGGTACCTGGGATAATGTGAGCTACTCCTTCAACCGCAAGGAGGCCAAGGCCCACGGAGAGGGTGGAAACATTGTTGGTGCTCCTCTGAAGGGCAAGCGTGTTGTCATTGTTGACGATGTCATTACTGCTGGTACTGCACTGCGCGAGGCCGTCGGTATCATTGAGAAGGAGGGTGGCATCGTCGCTGGTGTGGTTGTCTTGCTGGACCGTGAGGAGCGGGTCAGCGATACCGAGACCAAGAGTGCCATCGGTTGTGCTCAGCGTGATCTTGGCGGCAATATCCCTATTCGTGCCGTGATTGGCCTTCACGACCTTATCGAGAAGTTGGGTGACCAGATTGGTGCCACGGAGGTTCAGCGACTGAAGGATTACCGTGCCCGCTACGGTGCTGAATAATTAAAGTCGGCAGTTCTGATAGATTTATTGAGACATGATGTATGAAAGACCAAAAGAAAAGAGGGTTTGATACCAGGATTACCTAGATTTACTCCAATCTATATACTACTCGCGAAGGTTTGAGTTTGAGAACCAAGTGGCCATTCATTTGCCATGTTTCCCCGAGGCCAATGGCTTTTCTTCCATCTTTCACGCCCAATCCATATGAGATAGAGTTCCAACAATCGCAGTACTGGACAGAATTGTCAGGTTGAGCCCAGCAAACTCCACTAATCTACTAGTAACCTTGGAATCGTGGAATGGGACCATCGTCTCTCCAGTCGGGACAAATGGAATTCTGATATTCGAATACAGCAGCCCCAGGAACGCTTTTCGGAACCGTGAATTGCCAAAATCTCGATATTCAACAAAAAAATATGGGCCGATAGCCATCTTGCACTATGAAAAACCATCAAGAGTGTACATTTAGCATGGTTCGTCCACACGGTCCAAGTTCTTTGCCCCCTGCCGACACGTCGCACGCGACATTCGAAGTATACCAATTTGTCTCAGAAGAAACGAGCAATCCTGGAACTTTGTGGCATTGTTTAGATGAAAAGATAGAGGTTCTAGCTGCGGAGAATCTGACCGTCGTACACGATCTAGCTGGTAGTATGCTACAATTTGACATTGACATGGTTTACGTGCATGAGGCATTAGTACTTTGAACTGGCGGGCATTTGCTCAAAAAACGCAGCGAAAAATGGCTGCATGATGATGATCTGATCGCGCTCAGATCATTCGCGGGGTATCGGGTGCGATTCACTACAATTAGGACAGCCATGTATCTGTGTGATATTCAAGATAATGATGGTAGTAACGTTGGAAGCAAGCGCATTGCATCAGTGTACAAAGTGCCGAAGAGGCATCTTAGTATTAAAAGAACCAAGTAACTCACAAGGGGGGATTTCAGACCCTTCAACCTTGATATACTATACCTAGGAGTATGTCCTTTGGAGTCGGTACTGCTATATACATCACACAACGAATAACTATTGTTCTTTGATAATTGCAACTTCAGGTTTACTCATGGATCTCAGAGTGACAAATGATCAGGTTATTGGCTTATCTGCAGCAGCAAGATCGGCCTACCCGGTGGTGTCCTAATGGTTGCTTGCGTTCCACAGAGGTGATGGGTACAAGATGGATTTTGAATTTGGTTCATGTACCGAGCAAGAAACCACCTAGTAAACCTTTACTAGGCTTGGAAGCGGAGTAGAGGATCACGTCTATTCTAGCAAGGCATCAGGCATTGGCATCAAGATGAATATACTTCTATGAATGTTGTTTGTCGTTTCCATTTCGATTAACGCAGCTTTCATCTATTCAAGGGCGTATATGCTTGTGGTATTCTAAAGCTCAAAAGCAAAAAAAAGGAACCTGATGCATAGAAATGAAAGGAACCAAGCAATAAAGTGGTGACCCTGGCCAACCAAAGCTTTTCTTTGCCTTGGAGGCTTTGCCACCTGAGGATAGTATCAGGTCTTGTACAATTAGCCACTTTGATAGACATCCAAGAGTTGAAAAGGTCAAAGCAAATCAGCTCATCATACCTCGAGTCATGCTCAAGACTTGAAAGTACACATGGGTATTCATCTCGAATGAAAGCTGAAGAGAGCGTTCAAATATAGTTGCTACAAATTTGCAACAAAGCCTCAACGGTTTGTTGGATTTTGAATGGGCTCAACTTAATATTATTCTCTATGTTGTTGAACTCTGTACCCCAGAAGTTTCAAAGCTAAATCCTTGCGTGAAGTCTTTGAAGGTATGGGAAACCTTGTGATGTTGTGCTTGGTACCAACGTAGAACTTTGAAAGAGTGCAATATAAAGTCTGCTAATCACCAGCAAATGGAACTGAACATATATACTACTAGTTGAACCTAGGTAGTATACTGTCTCGCACTCGTTAGTAACTGATTCCTACTAGTACCTTGATAACAGTACCTACTACTAATTCTAGCTGGATTAGTTGTTATTTTTCAAGTAAAATGTTACTGTACTTGCAACCTCGATTGCCTTTCATTTTTCGAAATTGGGAGGACATTGATATCACTGCCTTTTCTATTCCCCAAAGACACAATTTGCGGTAACTCCTAGCATAATGGCTAGTATTAATCTTTCATCTACTTTCAGGATGATCTTGATCATTACTGTCAAGTGTCATACAACTAATCAATGCCTAATCTGACATCATAAAGCATTATCCTTTTCCCTCCAACTCCTCAGAAGATCCTCTTAGCAATACGAACTCTTCAAATGCTATTTTCGTATGCTGCAATTATCTACAAGTGCTGTCACAATTGAGAACTCAAGTTTTTTTTTTTTAACATCCCTCTGCTTGCGGCAGTCGAAACCAAAATCTAGAGTTCTGCGCACTTGTGAAAGCAAATCTAACTCTCTGTAGCTGCTTCTGAACTTCTGCTGCAGCACGATTACCCCTGAAAGCCCCGAGAGGACAAGAACTCTTGGTGTTAGACAGCAGAGAAAAATTCAATCAATTTCATGGAGTTGAAAAGTCTAGCTGAGAGTCTACTCATATCTAGAAATGTGCATCAGCTCTTAGAATTTATCTCGAAATACGATCATCCAAGCTGATACAGACTCTGACAGTCGACGTTAAAATCGGACTGATATCAGATCTCCGGTGCACTTTCTACGCAGCAGCAGATCGTTAGATATATTAAAGTCCGTAATATCATCCATGATCTGTGTCACTAGTTTTTGTGAGACATACACAACATAGATAACATGCATAGTACTATCAAGCCACAGTCATTCCACCCTGGCCGTCGGCAATGCACAGAGCTATGGATGGCACTCGAAGCTCATGAGCATTCTAGGAATCTCGTGAGACGGAATTTACTTTTTGTGTCTGAGCCCGGATTGTCTTGAAATAGAATTCAACATGAAAGAACCCGGTCAAGTCCTCGGATGTTCCATATGTATCCTGACTTCCATACCTCCTATCAGCAGTCACTTTGACTCTCACCATCCATTCCGGAGTTCAGAGCACCAGTTCCCAACCCTTTTTCAACTAGTATTGACCCCAGAGATAACAAAACCAAAGAATGTACTTTCTCTGAAGAGTGTAAAGTATGTTGTGATTATATTTGTGACTGGTTTCAGTGCTTGCTTGTTCGAAAATTCCTCCGAGTCTCTCATCTATTTCTTCTGGCCATTTCGCAACGAACCATTTTCTTGTCTTTTTCTGACCCGACGCGGCTAGCTAAGGCTGTGAAATCTGGGTTACCAGAGCTCCGGCGGCTAGGATACAAGTTCATTTCAAATATCCTAGGGTTGAATATTTTGCTCTCCACGGAGACTTGGTAATCTTGGAGGTAAGCCACTGACATAGATTGTCGTCCTATTATTTCGCGTTCTCTTTTCCCTTAACTGTTTTGGATTCCTTCTGCTCTGTCTCCCAATTCATTCTGGGCTTGTTCGGTGATCCATCAGAGATGGCTTTTGACCAATGCCCGCCAAAAAGAACAATTTTTCTCCTTTATCCACTGCACCCTGTCAGGAAATGCTTCTGATCAAGCTTACCTATTTTCCATATGATATTAACATCAAACCTTAGATACCATGCATTGGAAGACTGCAAGCGCTCTGCTTGTCTTCTTCGCAAAGCTCGGTGCATCATGGCCTTACGATGAGGCACTCATCGACTATAATCTTAATGAAAATCCCGATACAAAGGACCCTGCCGAGTACTGGGGTGAATGGCCCAACCATACCTACTTTCCCTCTCCAGAGAACTGGCGCTTCCCAGTATATACATTATTTCTGGACCGTTTCGTGAATGGAGACCCGACAAACGATAATATCAATGGAACTTTCTATGAGCATGATCTTAATTCAAATCAAATGCGCCATGGCGGTGATGTATCCGGTCTAGTTGATACTCTGGACTACCTCCAGGGTATGGGAATCAAGGTAAGAAAGTTATGTGATGTTCATCTCTCAACTCACCAAACTAATAGCGCCTGTTTCTTTTTTCCTTTCGAAAAAGGCCATCTATCTGGCAGGCACAATACTAATGAATCAACCGTGGGGATCGGACGGTTATTCGGCCTTGGATACGACACTATTGGACCAACACTTCGGTACTTTGCAGAATTGGAGAGATGCCATTACTGAAATTCACAACCGCGGAATGTATGTCATTTTTGACAATACCGTTGCTACGTAAGTATTGACCAAGTCTCCATATGATATTCCCATTCTCTCTAGTCTTTACATTAGGAACTCACAAATTTGAAACTGCCTAGAATGGGCGACTTAATCGGCTTCGAGGGATACTTGAACACCACCACACCATTCCTACTTAAGGAACATAAAGCCCAGTGGAAATCAGATCGTCGCTATGTAGATTTCCATTTCGGTAACACTTATAACGAAACCTGCCAGTATCCTCGATTTTGGAATGAGACCGGCTTTCCGGTCTCTAAGCACGTCGATGATCAGTTGAAGGGATGTTTTGATAGCGACTTCGACCAGTATGGTGATATAGAGGCATTTGGAGTCTATCCAGACTGGCAGCGTGAGCTAGCAAAATTTGCTTCAGTCCAAGACCGTCTACGTGAATGGGTACCAAGCGTCAGGCAGCGACTTGCCCGCCATTCATGTATGATTATATCGTCGTTGGATATTGATGGCTTTCGCTATGACAAGGCGACACAGGCAACGGTGGATGCTCTCGGGGACATCTCTGGCTCTTATCGTGACTGTGCTCGTCAAGTTGGGAAGAACAATTTCTTTCTCCCAGGCGAGATTACAGCCGGTAATAATCTGGGTTCAGTATTTCTGGGACGGGGTAGGCAACCTGATATGCTTCCAGAAACGCTTGATGATGCTTTTCGAATGAGCAATGACTCCGATCCCTATTATTTTATTCGCCAGGAGAATCAACAGGCCATTGATGGAGCCGCCTTCCATTATTCTGTTTATCGATCACTAACTCGGTTCTTGGGCATGGACGGTAATCTGGCTGCCGGCTATGATGTCCCGGTCAATTGGACAGAAGCCTGGTATGAGATGATTCTCACCAACGATATGGTCAATGCAAACACCGGCAAATTCGATCCTCGACATATGTACGGAGCAACAAATCAGGATGTTTTCCGCTGGCCAACTGTTCGACAAGGCACCGAAAGACATTTATTGGCTCTTTTCATTATAACGCTGCATATGCCGGGTATACCACTATTGTTATGGGGAGAAGAGCAAGCGTTTTATATTCTAGATGCCACGGCATCCAATTACATTTTCGGTCGTCAAGCGATGTCTCCTGCAACCGCATGGAAGTCACATGGATGTTTCCAATTAAATTCGACTCAGTATTATAACTGGCCGATCGATTCCGGTAGGAGAGGCTGTCATGACGAAGCCGCTACCTACGACCACCGCGATCCCGCACATCCGATGCGAAATATCATCAAACATATGTATCAAATGCGTGAGGACTTTCCAGCTCTCAATGATGGCTGGTGGATACAATTGCTGTCGAACCAGACACATGATGTACATCTACCTGGCTCTAATGGTATTCCAACGGAGACGGGGATGTGGTCTATCATGCGCAGCCCATACTTCCAACTACAGGACCTTGGAGAGTCCGGCAATCAAACAATATGGCTTGTCTATCAAAATGACAATAACACTGTTACATATGACTTTGACTGTTCAGACTCCAATACTGCTCTTATTGCCCCCTTTGACACTAATACAACTATCAAAAACTTGTTCTACCCACATGATGAGCTCATGTTAAAGGACGGTCCTACAAAGTTGAATCTCAATGGCTCGTCACATTGGAATGGTTGTTTCGATAGTCTGACTCTTGCGCCTTATGAGTTCAGGGCATATGTTCTCAAGGAGAAATTTGTCCCTCCTCGGCCCATGATTACAAAATTTACCCCAGGGCACGACGTACCTGTACTCTCCACTGCTCCACCAGGAGAAAGTGAGACACTCAACATTGCACTCTATTTCTCGACTGAAATGGACTGTACCTCGGTGACGCAATCTATATCTGTTGAATCAACAACTGAGTCTGGACAATCACCGTCTTTGGAGTCAGACACAGTCGACTGTGGCTTCGTGGCTGGCGATAAAACTTCGTACACAGGACAGATTCCAAGCACCTGGGTCTGGACAGGGACTCTGTCAAATGTCTACAATGGAGTACACAGGCTTACAGTCAATAATGCAACCAGTACCGATGGAAAAGGTACTAACGCAGTCGATCACTTTCTGATACGCATTGGGCAGCACGATAATCCAATGATATTTACATCTGCAAATTACTCCAACAGTCTACTTCACGAGTATCAGAATGGCAGCCTATACATTCAGCAACACGCTGCTGGTGCAGATATGTACCGTTATTCTACTAACTGGGGGAGTACCTTTTCCAAATGGTTACCCTACGTCGGCGGGAATCATACCATTCAGGAGCAGCATTGGTCGGGAACGAAGAAACAGCGATGGAATGGCAAGCATGTTCGTGTCGAGTATTGGAGTCGCTTCACTGGCAGCAGTGACTATGTCCAAGAAGGTGATGGGCCTGGATCTAATCATGCAGTCCCGAGACGCTTTCCTCATCTCTTCTTCAATGGGCCTTTCAACGAGTATGGCTACAATGCAGGCCTTGCTAACGTTGTTAAGCAAGACAAAGACGGCCTTTGGAAATTTCGATTCATGGCCGAGTGGCCTGCTGAAGGTCAACTCAATATTTGGGGAATCAACCCTGATGGGCGGCCTGACCAGAGTTATATCTTTGGTGACTCTAATGGGGACTCTGTTTTAGATCGTCTTCCACCGTCATCATTGAGTACGACAACGATCAACATTACAGATCATCCTCCCCATCCCCATTTGGCTTGGAGAATCCAGGTCGATGATAATACACTCAAATTTAAGCTCATACCGGCGGGATCCCAGTATGTCCAAATGGCCCTCTTCTTTTTACTCTGGCTTGTGCCAATGATCACTGCCATCGCTTGCGCCTACATTTTCAAGAAAACATTTTACAAAATCAAGTTGAACCAAGTGGGTGCCAGCGAGAAGCAGACACTCATTTCTCTCGATCTTCTCAACAGGTTCAAGTTTGAACCTGGTGACTCCAGGAATTTGTTTGTACGACTTGCAACCAAGTCCAAGTTCCTCCAAAGTACATCCGCCTTCGGAAACCGTTCCTCGAACCGAAGAAAAGTCTTAGTTGCGACAATGGAATACGATATTGACGACTGGGGTATTAAAATCAAAATCGGCGGCTTGGGTGTGATGGCACAATTGATGAGCAAACAACTTGGCCATCAAGACCTCATCTGGGTGATTCCATGTGTTGGTGGAGTCGAATACCCGATAGACAAACCAGCCGAGTCGATGTTCGTCAGCATCCTAGGAAATTCCTATGAGATCAAGATCCAGTATCATCATTTGAGGAATATCACATATGTTCTCCTCGACGCCCCGGTGTTTCGTCGACAGTCGATGAAAGAACCCTATCCCGCCCGAATGGACGATCTTGACAGTGCTATCTACTATTCTGCATGGAATCAATGTATTGCACAGGCTCTCAAACGATTTCCGATTGATTTATATCATATAAACGACTATCATGGTTCAATAGCTCCACTTTATCAACTACCAGAGACAATACCCATCTGTCTTTCACTCCATAATGCGGAGTTCCAAGGCCTATGGCCCATGAGAACACAAAAAGAAAAGGCCGAAGTGTGTTCAGTCTTCAATCTTGATATGGATATTGTGACTCGCTATGTCCAGTTTGGCGAGATATTCAATTTGCTCCATGCCGGCGCGAGCTATCTACGTCTTCATCAGCAGGGATTTGGCGCTGTGGGAGTGTCTAAAAAATATGGCAAGCGGTCCTACGCGCGATTCCCTATTTTCTGGGGCTTAAAGAAAGTCGGAAATTTACCGAATCCAGATCCCTCTGATACCGGAGAATGGAATAAAGAGCTTCCAAAAGAACGCGACATCACTGTTGATAATGAGTTTGAGATCCGCCGAGCTGAATTGAAACGACAGGCACAGGAATGGGCTGGCCTTGAACAGAACCCCAATGCTGATCTATTGGTCTTTGTCGGAAGATGGTCTATGCAAAAAGGCATCGACTTGATAGCCGATGTTATGCCTGGTGTTTTGGAAGCACGTCCCAACGTTCAATTGATCTGTGTTGGCCCAGTCATTGATCTATATGGCAAATTTGCGGCTCTGAAATTGGATCGCATGATGAAGCTGTATCCAAGACGTGTATTTTCGAAGCCTCAGTTCACGGTACTGCCTCCTTTCGTGTTTTCTGGAGCTGAATTCGCTCTAATACCATCTCGCGATGAACCTTTCGGACTTGTGGCTGTTGAATTTGGCAGAAAAGGTGCATTGGGAATCGGTGCTAGGGTTGGCGGACTTGGGAAAATGCCTGGTTGGTGGTATACAGTCGAGTCGACGACAACATCACACTTGCTGAAACAATTCAAACTCGCGATTAATAGCGCATTGAGCTCTAAGCCTGAGGTCCGAGCTATGATGCGTGCAAGATCTGCCAAACAACGGTTCCCAGTCGCCCAATGGATTGAAGACTTGGAGATCCTGCAGTCTACTGCTATACGAATTCACAATAAGGAGCAGGCGAAGGCACAGCCTGCCTCAAATACTAACCTCGGCTCATATAATGCTATCTACGGAATGATGACACCCCAGACAACGACTAGGATGTCTATGAGATCTGGAAGATCGAGTGGTACCGTGACACCTCCTTTGCGATCCCCGAGTCGACCAGGAACAAACGCATCAATGCAACGCAGCTCGATTATATATAGCAGAGACCCCAGTCCTGGCTCGGAAAGAATACCCCGGTCTGCACTTAGTCGAGAGCTTAATTCGCCTACCCGACCAGTTTCTGCACCCATCGAAAGTATTGGACGACGAGCCCACGGCAAAGAAAGCATGGCAGATGATGATAATATTAGCATCACACCCCCCGAAGCCGATGATGATAGCGGCGACGAGATGATGGCTACCTGCTACGGTGATGATAACTATCTAGTAGTTGCAGAATCATCGGAAGCAGGTCGGAAATCAGCAGGTCAACCTACAGGACAGCAAAATGTCAGTGTGCCTCTGAATCGCGAACTACTTTCAGCGCGTCAATCTAGCCAGGGCTCCTTAGCTGGTCGATCTACTTGCACACCCTCAGGATCGACGGCACCCAGCATAGCAGGAACAGAGGATACTCTGCTTCCACCATCTCGACCTTGGTCAGGCCCCGGAAGTCGACTAAGTAGCACCTCTGCATTATCAGTCGACTCTGTCGTTGGAGATAAGAAAGACTACAAGCTTCAGAAAGTCGATCCTTTTTTCACGGATAGTAATGGTGAATACTACCGGGCCTTCGAAAAGAAATTAGAAGAGCTCAATGGTGCGAACTCAGACAATCAACTCTGCATCGAGCAGTATCTCGAAAAGAGCGAGAAGAAATGGTTTGATCGGTTCAGAGACGCTCGTTTGGGACGAAATCAATCTCCTGCTCCTTCAGTGCAATTTGCTAAAGGTAGTGGCTCTTCTCCACCGGGTTCTATCACAAATGATGATACAACATCCCATGAGAGTGGTGTACCTGAACGAAAAGAAGCTGGAGATGAGTTCCTGTTAGGCGATGACTACATACCACCAACAGGTCTGAAAAAATGGATGCAGCTACGCATCGGAGACTGGCCCGTTTATTCCCTGTTCCTTGGATTGGGTCAGATTATTGCTGCCAATTCATATCAAATAACCCTACTCACCGGTGAGGTTGGTCAAACTGCAGCAAAGCTATATGGAATTGCTACAGTCTATCTCATCACATCCATTCTTTGGTGGCTTTTCTTCAGATTTTACAAATCTGTACTTGTTCTTACGGTCCCGTGGTTCTTATACGGTCTCGCGTTTCTAATCATTGGCCTCGCTCACTTTGAATCTAACACTCATATGCGAGGATGGATCCAGAATATCGGTAGTGGCATCTACGCTGCTGCATCATCGAGTGGCTCTATCTTCTTTTCTCTTAATTTCGGGGATGAAAGCGGTGCACCGGTCAAACAATGGGTCTTTCGTGCTTGTTTGATCCAAGGTACCCAGCAAGTATATGTGATTGCTCTCTGGTATTGGGGATCAACTTTGACAAAAGCATCAAACGCTGGTTTTCTGGACTCGCAAGGAAGAATCACTAACACTTGGAGAATGACGTTCGTGTTCATTTTCTTTCTTATTGGCTCGAATTTGTCTGATATTGGAAGATACTAATGCTATTATTATACATAGTGCTGTCTGTACACCGATCACGATATTCTTATGGTCAATCGGGTTGATCGTTTACTTTGGCCTACCGAACTATTATCGACAAACACCAGGAAAAGTGCCATCTTTCTACAAGTCTGTGTTCCGTCGCAAAATCGTCCTATGGAATTGGGTTGTCATTATACTTCAGAATTTCTTCCTGAGCGCTCCATACGGTCGAAACTGGAATTGTAAGTCATCCATCAACACTTCCTAATGTCTACCAAAAAACTTGTGACTATTATCTGATACGAATCTCCTCAAATAGTCCTCTGGATTTCTCAACATGCCAAACCATGGCAAATCCTCTGCCTCTGCGTTGCATTCTTCGGCTTCGCTTGGATTGCGATCCTCTTCCTTCTTGGATGGATATCGAAATCCCATAGCTGGGTACTTCCAATCGTAGCCTGCGGCCTTGGTGCACCGCGTTGGGCTCAAATATGGTGGGGAACATCTGGTTCCGGTCTTTTCCTTCCATGGGCAGGTAGTTATACATCCGGGGCACTAGTATCTCGAAGTCTATGGCTTTGGCTCGGTGTCATGGACGCGCTTCAGGGTCTCGGCTTCGGTATGATTTTATTGCAGACTCTAACTCGCATGCATATTTGCTTCACGCTTCTTGTATCCCAAGTACTTGGATCTATTGCGACTATTTCTGCCAGAGCCTTTGCGCCGAACAGCATTGGTCCGGGCCCTATTTCGCCTGATATCACAGCCGGGGCTGGTGCTCTGGCGAATGCATGGTTTTGGATCGCACTGATATTCCAACTGTTGATTTGGTGAGTTAGTTTAAATCTGAACACGGTCGAAGATATCAATTAACAATATTCGAAATTTAGTGGCGGGTTTCTTCTTTTCTTCCGTCGGGAGCAGCTTTCCAAGCCTTAAAAGGCGGACGATTTCCTTTTGTTTGGTCCTTACTATTGGGCAATTCTTTACATTTCATTTCTTGCAGTCTATTTCCTGCTCATGGTGAAGCATTTTCTATTTAATATTAAGCGATTGCGTTACGTGTTGCGTGCTATTTCGTTGATCTTAAAAACACATTCATGCACAAATATTTTACTTGTGGAAGGGGAAAAAAATATTGAATCATAAGTCATTCCTATTGAGTGTCGAATCATCCTGAAGTGATCCAACAATTTAAAACCAATAAAACTTTGCAAAAGACAGAGCATGCCTTTAGACATGATGGAGTATTCTTTTATAAAGCCAACCGAAATTCCACGGACAAAAACAACCATTACCGCATCCAATGCGAATACCCAGAGCGCCCAGCTATATTTCTCAAAGCCAACTTTACCACTCAAGTGGCTCATTCTTTACATCGCCGCGGTTGGTCTTGGGGACCGGTGCAGCTTCAATCTTTGTGGCACCGCGGGTGCCGCGACGGAGATAACCGCTGCCATCGAGCCAAGGGGTGTCAAGACTACGCTTGGCCTCGAATGTGCGGATCTTGGACTCCATCTGCAGAGTCAGACCAATGTCATCGAGACCGTTGATTAGACAATGCTTGCGGAAGCCATCGACATCGAAGGAGGCGATCTTGGTTCCCTGGGAATCCTTGATCTCCTGGTTGACAAGGTCGACCTCGATCTCGCGACCAGCGCGAGCCTCATCGGCAATCTTCTTCAGAGCAGCTTCGTCGGAAACAGGCACGGGAAGCATGCCGTTCTTGAAGGTGTTGTTGAAGAAGATGTCAGCGAAGGATGGAGCAATGATACACTTGATACCAAAGTCGAGAAGGGCCCAGGGGGCGTGCTCACGGGAGCTACCGCAACCAAAGTTGGGACCGGTGACAACGAGAATGTTGGCGTTGCGATAAATACCCTGGTTCAGAATGAAGTCTGGGTTCTCCTGGCCGTCGGGGTTGTAACGGAGCTCGTAGAAGGCAGCGGAACCCAGACCAGTACGCTTGATAGTCTTGAGGAATTGCTTGGGGATGATAGCATCGGTGTCGACGTTAGAACGATCCAGTGGAGCAGCAATGCCCTTCAGGACGTCGAACTTGGGAAGACCGGTGCTGCTTCCACCGCCAACGGAGGAGTTGGTGTGAGGCTCATTATCAGCAGGAAGGTCCAGAACACGGTCAAGTTCGTCCTCAGTCTCGGGTGACTCGGCCACGGGCTGAATGTCGACCTGGGGTGCAACCTTGGCAAGAACTGGGCTGGAGACGACGTGCTCGCGAACGTCGGCGAGCTTACCAACAATGGCGGCAGTGGCAGCCATGGCGGGCGACATCAAGTGAGTCCGACCCTGGGCACCCTGGCGACCCTCGAAGTTACGGTTGGAGGTACTAGCGCAGCGTTCCTTAGGAGACAGGATATCTGGGTTCATACCGAGGCACATGGAGCAACCAGCCTCACGCCACTCGAAGCCAGAGTCAGTGAAGATTTTGTCCAGTCCTTCAGCCTCAGCCTGTTGCTTGACCAGACCGGATCCGGGCACAATCATTGCCCGCAGGATATTGCCAGCGACCTTGCGGCCCTTAACGACCTTGGCGGCAGCTCGCAAATCCTCAATACGGGCATTTGTGCATGATCCAATGAAGACCTTGTCGACGGGAATCTCCTTCATGGGAGTACCAGAGACGAGACCCATGTATTCCAGGGCACGCTTGCAGGCAGCCTTACGGCTCTCGTCCTCGAAATCATCGGGGCTGGGAACAACGCCATTGATGGGGACGACATCCTGAGGAGAGGTACCCCAGGAGATGGTGGGAATGATATCCTTGCCCTGCAGGAAAACGTTGTGGTCGAAGTGGGCATCCTCGTCGGTCTTCAAAGTAGACCAGAAGTTGACAGCCTTGTTCCACTCAGCGCTGCCGTACTTGGGAGCAAGTGGACGACCCTTCAGATACTCAAAAGTGATCTCGTCCGGCGCAATCATGCCTGCACGTGCACCGGCTTCAATAGACATGTTACACATAGACATACGAGCCTCCATACTGAGACCTCGAATGACAGAACCACAGAACTCGATAACGGCACCAGTGCCACCAGCGGTTCCAATCACACCAATAATGTGAAGGACAACATCCTTACTGGTAACGCCAGCAGGAAGCTCGCCATCAACTTGGATACGCATGTTCTTGCTTCGACGAGTAAGGAGGGTTTGGGTGGCGAGGACGTGCTCGACCTCACTGGTTCCGATACCGAAGGCAAGGGCACCAAAGGCACCGTGGGTGGAAGTGTGACTGTCACCGCAGACAACGGTAGTACCCGGGAGTGTGAAACCCTGCTCAGGGCCGATAATGTGAACAATACCCTGACGCTTGTCTCCCATGCCGAAGTAGGTCAGGCCAAAATCCTTGACGTTCTCCTCCAGGGTGGTACATTGTAGGCGCGAGTCGTTCTCCTTGATGAATTCCTCGGCATTCTTGAAGTTTTTCCGCGAGCTAGTAGGGATGTTCTGTAGGAAAAAGAAAAAAAAAATCATAGGTCAGTTACAGGTTGCTTAATCAGGGGCAATTCCATTCGAAGAGTCAATCCTTTCCAACATACGTGGTCCACAGTAACAAGGGTGCAGTCCGGCCGGCGGACCTTGCGACTGGCGTTCTTTAGGCCCTCGAAGGCCTGGGGGGAGGTCACTTCGTGCACCAAGTGACGATCTGTCCTACTGTCAGCGAAAATTGTTCCGGGTTTCATTGAAACACGTTTTCAATCGCCATGAGGGGTTGTTCGGCATACCGATATATAGCAGACAGGTACCATCTTCTTGCTCATTGACGATATGGTGGTCGAAGACCTTATCGTACAGGGTTTTCGGCTTTGACTCTGCGGTAGGCATGATGTGCAGATGGAGTGAATATAATATAAAGCCCTTTGGGGAAAATAGTTGGTCTGGGGTAGCAAAGTGCAGACTTATATTTTGACTGGCCCGCGATGTCGCTGCCCTGCAGCTCGAGGGGCAACGCCGATTTCGGTCGGTCAGCGGCCAATACTGGCGATTTGATTGGTTGAAGTGGCGTAGAGAGTGGATGCCGATGTCGGCCCCGTGCAAAAATGCGACAGCGGCTAGTGGCGCTTGTGGGCGGTTGATCGGCGTGGAAAAGTAGAAACTCGACCTTTGGAGACTTCATAGTACATCGAAGAAGAGGAAGAATTCTGGTGCATATTATTTTTCACTATGATAATTGCTTGATGATTGCCTCTAATCTGCGACACGATTGATTGGATACTATAATTATCACCCAGGTTGTGAATCCCCATATGTTTGTAGACCGACTGATAATGCATGACGTATCCTACAACAGCCCACGATGACTCAAGCAATACTGGTGGGCCTCTTATTGGCCACGGCCGCCGTCTCCGATCGTGCCGAGTGTGGGATGTGGGACACTCCTACAATATGTATGTACAGTATACAGTAGATATGTACAGACTCAAAATTGGATAAAAACACACGTTGGTAATCGATCTTAGTAATGTAGTATGTTCAAATTATGTGATAATGTCACTTTGTGCAATATTCGTTCGATCTGGTCACAGAGCACTTTCTATCCAGTGCCTGTGCTATAGAATGGATTAAATGACAAGTATTTTTATATATTCAATGTGTTCAGATGCACATATTTGTGACCAAGCAGAAAATACATTTTTTTCTGCTTATTATAAGAGGTATTTTCTAGTACATCATGAAACGCCAGATCCCATCTATTTCATTCCGAGACATCATGCCGAAGGAACAACGCATAAATCATGAGCGAGCACCGAGATCTACCACGATCCTTTTGCCTGAAACTGATCCACTTCGCAACTTATCAAGAGCCGCATTAATACCGTCTAACCCCCCTTCGGCACGAACAACATCAGGAAGACTCAATGTCTCATCTTGCAGTAAGCTCTCTAGCCAGCATACCAGGCTTTCACCAACGGCAGGAGCCTCATGGAAGAGTTTAATTGGCACAGTATGATATCGAATCCCGGGATCACGTTCCTTAGGCAGGCCTGTTAGTCCCAATAGATGGGATTGGCCCGACTTTTCTAATGTCCTTTCAAGCAAAGTCGCTGTTTCTTTGCCCACTATATCGATTGCATATCGTAGTTTGCCGTCTGTAACCCCTCGAATGATCTCGACTGCACGTTCTGTATTTTGTCTATCGACAAGGAGATCAGCTCCAAGTTGTAGAAGCTTAGTGCCGTGTCGAGCAACATCAGCGACGCAAATCACACGGAGGCCCGCAAGCTTCGCTAATTGAAGAGTGATTAATCCAGTAGTTGTAGACGCTTGATCATTGTCAGCGCTGGAAAAGTATTTCAATTTCAAAGGGATTGTTAATCTCACCTCCCCAAATTGCAATCCAATCACCCCTCTGAGGCCGATCTGGCGAAGCAAAACACTCATTTAAAATATCCGTAGGTATAGAGTTCTTGTCAAGCTGATTTACAACATTCACAAGGTTTGGACCGGGTGATTTTGTTAGAAGCGAGAAGTTTAATCCGAGGGAAACACCCAAAGCGAGGGCTGAGGCGACAAATGCGACACCAAGAGACGCAGAAGCAGTGATCGATGTCGAGGATGGAATACGGGCAGCATTAAAGTCAGTGGAAATGGCGTATTCTTGGAATGCAGCTTTTCTGATATCACGATAATCTGTTGATGGTACCAGGACGATATCGCCAACACGAAGTCGTGAAGACTTGTCTGGTACTTGAAGGACAAGCCCGGCTAAATCACGTCCGTTAATCCATGGCAAGCTAGGTATACCAAAGTTAAAGGCACTATAAACATTTAGTGTTAGAGCGTCATACGTTGTGGAGGGCGATCTGAACATACGGTGCCTTCCAGTCGATCGGGTTGAGGCCGATGGCAAGAACCTTCCAATAGTATGTTAAACTATTTGACTTGCATGCAAGCTTAGACCAACGCTAGATCTTACCTTGACCAATATCTCTCCAGGATGAACAACAGAAGGGATGCTATGATCGTTCACTAATGTATACTGCTCTCTGACTCCCTTTAGTAGAAGCACCTGCTGGGTCATTTCCATTGGCTTGGAAATCGGTACTTTTCCCTCCTGCCGAGATCGCTGAGATGTATTGCTAGCATTTCCTGATGATGAACAGTGATGGAAGGTTGTAGGCTTTTGCTGCAGCTCTTCAAGTTGAAGGAATGTGGTTGTGGTCGACATGATATTTGGGGCCAACAGTGCCATACTAGGAATTCACAGGGGAAAAATTGAGGAAAGGAAAACTATTTTAGGCTGGATTAAGTCTATATTTTGTCCGCAGCTACAAGCATGAAGTGCCTCTCGGGCGAGAGGCTTCAAAAGAGCGAGCACTCAAGAAATTGGTCAGCGGGGCATTGATATCAATCCTAGCTTCAAGCACGCACTATGGTCAGAAAGCCTCCGCTGGGCTCTTGACCCAGGGTAGACCTCAGAAATGGTCCGGATTGGAGTATCACGTCTTGCATCTGTACTATGTAACTTCCAGCCTATCCCGTCGTATTGGTTGTAGACTGCCTCTCCATTGCTCATGGCGGGGCTATAATGGCGTGATGGAGAATCCTCGTTGGTAACCCGGGGGAGAGGAGATGGAGATCAAATTTAAGGAAATAGTTTATGAGCCTGATCATGATGTATATCACCTGGGCAGGGTCTACCTTGTGTGTCGGCCATTCCAGGTAATATGTCGACAGGTAGAAAATGGAAAAAGTCAACCCAGTTGCTGCATGAATTTCCGAAAAATCGATAACACCGCTGTTGAATAATAACTATTGAAGAAATGTACAACCAAGGTGTCTTGTCGTCTCGATCTGATGTGATCCGGGGTTCGAATGACGGAACCTCAAAAGTTTGGCTCCCAACAACAAAGTCAGAAGTAGAACCTGCGACATACGGAATACTATTTGAATGCTTACATCACTGCAAGAATCCCGGATTGAGGTTATCTGAATGATCCGAGTATGAATATATAATCCCTTCCATCGAGAGGAAGCTGAAGAAGGAATATCCTCCACTGTTGCAGCTGAATGCCGAGGTAGCTTCTCAGCTTTTCGCTTCCTTGATACCTACAACATCCTTCGTCGTGAACCTGACTCATATTGCCATTAAGGCAATGCCTTGGAAAAAGAATTTACGTTCTATAGGCCAAATAAAAGAGCACATGCCGTCTTTTGAACATGAAGTTGAAGATGTGGTGCGGGTACATGTATCTCTTAGACAATGAACTAGACTCTTACCAGTACGCGATCGTAGGTAAATGTCAACACTTCTCGGCCGGGAAATAATGCTATCAAATATCTCCAAGGAAAGTATATCTGCTTAATTTGTTAATACAGGATGAATCTTCACGGAATTCTAAGCGAAAATGGACACAGCCTCCGCGGCCATTCTCTAACTTGACGTATCTTAGCGGCTCGGGGAAGTTCGTGCGAGCACGTAATCTCAACTACAAAACACAACATTCTCCTTGGACTCAGTAATTACCTACGCCAATCTCGCCTGGGCCATCTTGGTGATATGAGCTAGCAACAGGAAGGGAAAAGTTCCGATGTTGCCATATCACGAAATGCCATGTTTCAGGAATCAGTGCTTTCTTAGCTGTTTTGAGCCGGTCACTCATCATAGGGCAGGCGTTCCTTAGTGTTAGTATCATTAGTATATATTTATCTCGTATCTTTTCATTATTCGGGGGCTTGGGGTGATATTGTAACATTGAGGAAGAATTCTCTTTTCCACAATGTCAGATTTCGAGAAGAACGCGTCACCGATAGATGCAGAGCTCACTAATGAATCTGCTAATCCTCCGACCATTGCTAAGCAAAAAGGTATGTAGAGCCAAATAACCCCCGGTAAAAAACATCCGCTGTATACCCAGACCTGTTCCCTGACATGGTAATAGTGAAATGGTATCGGTCGACATTTTACAATGCTCTCGTTCTCGGACTTTGCAATTTTCTCGCCCCAGGGATCTGGGGAGCGATGAACTCTCTGGGCGGAGGTGGTGAAGAAAAGCCATATCTTGTTAATGCAGCAAATGCATTAACCTTTGGGCTTATGGTGGTTTCTTGCTTTCTGTCCAGTGTTGTGGTCCGTTTCATCGGGATAAAATGGACATTGATCGTGGGTACGATGGGATATGCACCATATGCAGCTGGTCTGTACGTCAACAACCGATTCGGTCAAGAATGGCTGGTCATTCTTGGCGCAGCGCTTTGTGGAATATCGGCCGGTATATTCTGGATGGCAGAAGCGGCGATTGCTCTCTCCTATCCAGAGCCCTATAACCAAGGTCGCTTCCTGGGATTTTGGCTCGGCTTTCGAGTTGGAGGGCAGATTCTTGGCGGCGCTATTAATTTGGGCGTTAATGCGAAGCGAGCGTCGGCAGGTAGTGTTTCTTATACGGTGTTCATAATTTTCATTGTCTTACAGGCCTTGGGCCCTTTTACTGGATTGCTTCTGAACAAGCCGTCCAAGGTGCAACGGAAGGATGGCATTCCGGTCCAACTTCATGTCAACAACAGCGTGGCGTATGAACTGAAGGCAACGGCGAAACTCTTCTTCAACCGCAAATTCTTGGTCATGGTCCCATTTATCTGCCAAGCAGTATACACAGAAGCCGTCATGTTCTCATATCAAGGATTGTGGTTTTCTGTTCGTGCGAGAGCCCTCGGATCTTTCCTGTCCGGTATCATTGCCCTTATTATTGGCAATCTCTTGGGTGCTTTTCTTGATACCAAATCAATTTCTCTAAAGACTCGGACACGAGCTGCATTTTTCTTCGTTGTCGCTTGGCAGGGAATTTGCTGGATCTGGGCCACAGTCAATACTACCGAGTTCAACAAAACAAATCCCACTTACGATTGGCTCGATCCTGGCTTCGGAAAAGCCTTTGCGCTGTTCCTTTTCTGGGTTGCAGGTTTCCAACTGAATTACATGTATCTGTGAGTTTGAATTAGAAGGGGGAAGATGTCACTGGCAAGAATTTACTGACGAAGAGTTAGGTTCTTTTTGGTCGGCAATTTAGCAGATGAACAGGAAGAAATCGTCCGAATTACAGGGCTGCTACGTGGTACTGAATCTGCCGCACAAGCTGTGAGCGTACGTTTTGCAATCCTGGAATGCTCTTTTTCCAATTTATATACTAACTTTTGGTGTCTAGTACGGCCTCAGTAGCGTTTCAATAATGGCTGCGGTTGGAAATCCTTACCTCAACTTCGGTCTTTGGGGAATCGCTATCATACCCTCCTGGTTCATCGTCAAAGAGGTCGGACATGCCTTCAGGGACAAGAAGATTGAAAGGGAGATTCGTGCTCTGCACGATGTCACGCACAGTCCATAATCGTAATATGAATACAAATAACATTCCCTGCGTATGGTACGCAGTATTCGAAAGTGAACATGTGGATCTTCTTTAATCATAGTGAGACATAATATATAAAGTGAAAGGATGGAAGTCTTTAATAAATGAGATGTCATCTTTGTAGCTTCCGAGGCTCATTGTAACAGATTATACAAGATATTGGAACATCCTATTATCATGGTTGAATACCAACAAGGCCAATCGATGTCGTACAAATAGTCCGGCTGCTCCACATAAGGTCTGGACAGCAACCATGTGCCATGCAAGCCGATCCTCTCTCATAGGCCCCATCCACACGAGCCAAAGATTGAGCAATGTCAAATTCGACGACTCAATGATTTGACCACTTTCATTCCTAGTCACTCGTGCTAACCGTAGAGCATGGAGAATATCCAGTGCGGTAGCAACCAAGGGCGATGGAGGAACAGTCCATTCGGTCACCGAGGCATCTAATAACCCAGTTGATGCATTGAACTTGGGCAGTCGGTGGCGGGGACATGGAATAAGGTGGAACAGCTGCGGTGTGGAGTATAGGAAGTTGAATATTTGTGGGACAAACAGCAATAACAAAGTCTTGCTGAAATGACCCAAGATGCCCACAACCGCGAAGACCATTCCCGCGAAGTAACAATAAGTATCACCCACAAATACCTTAGAAGGATACCAGTTGTGGCACAGGAGTGCCGCTGAGACGCCGATGAATGGAAGTAGGAAATATATGGAGAATAAGTGTGAGTCTGTTGCCGGGTGAGGGTAGGGTGTGAGTGGCGCAAGGTACATGGCGTCATTGAATAGCAGGAGAAGTGCAATGACAAGCGACTGGGTCACTTCAATACCATTGATACCGGCCAACATATTGATGGCATTTGGGCAGAAAATTGCAATGGCCGCCATGTACATGTAATACGAGCTGCCGAGGTCAATAAAGTCGCCCAGGTATCGTTGCAGCGGGACCGGCACAACAACCTGTGTTACGCCAAAGTCGACAAAGTACACGATGAGCATTGGAATTGAAGCAAATGCAGGAATGAGGACTTTGTGTCTCCAGCGAATATCAAGTAGGTCATCTCCAATGCCTAGGATGATAATTGACTGCAGGGATAGCAACCCCGACAGGTATGATGCGAGCTGTGATACGAAAAACTTAGTCCAATCATTCAACTTGATGGAAGAAAAGCAGAAGACCATTACCCACCTTGCCATGAGGAAATCGATGTAGATAACGGCCCGTTTCAATGTGTTGATCTTCAATCACCACATCTCGATTTCCACCACCCGAAGTGGCGGCTACAATGTCCTTGTAGAAAGCAAAGGGAATGAAAACAATAAGGGAAAGGAGATAGACGACAGCGCACACCGCTCCCATTGTTTCTGGTCTGAATCCGGACATCAGTCTCCATTCTATGCCAAAATCTGCAGATTGGCCACACGCCTGGTGTGTGGACGTACATTTCAGGTTTTCTTGGTTTAGCCATGTCCTTCCCCTTCAATCCTGCCTTGATAAACACAGGTCCGAGCCAGCGGATCAAACTAAACGTTATTGCAAATGCAATGATTGAAAGACTTCCAGCAGCAATCAATGGGGCGCCATCACCTTGGAAGGTGTTGACTAGGATACCGACTCCAACTCCCACAAGTACTAATAGACGCCAAGTCTCCGTACGAGAAAGAGTATTTGAAGAAGACATTTCGAGCAATTGCACGACCCTTCGCTCGGGTCTACAGACTCGACTTCGAGAAAAACAATTGGCGAGCGAAAAAGGAAGAAACGCTGACACAAAAGAGAGAATAAGAGAGACAACTTACGCAAGCTGGCTTCTTCATTGGTGACGCGCCGCCAAAGAATCTCCCCGCGATAAGGTCTTATCGGTGTTTCTGCCATGGCTCACCGCCTATGGTGGCCCCGTGATGATCGCGGCCGAGAATGGGAAGGCCGCAGGAAACGCTGAGACACGTCTGTTTCATACCATAGCATGCAGACGTGTTGATGAAAGCGCGTCATTGGCTCAACTATCAGCTTAATCTAGACTTCCCTGGGGAAGCTTAAGTATATCGTCTCGATGGGGAGTGTGGAGCGTGCGGAGGCTGCGGGTGGCTTTGCCGACTTCGATGCTGGCCACCGGGACCTTGTGTCGGTGACCAAGTTCAACTTCTATGGGAATCGGATTGTGACAGCATCGACTGATCACCGTATGAAAGTTTGGGATCTGAAAGATGGTCAATGGCGGCTGATGGATACATGGCGAGCGCATGATGCCGAAATCCGCGATGTAAGGGCCTAAGATGCAATATATCATCGGATTTCTGGTCTCTTTTTTTCATGCTGACATTTTCCTGGCAGGCAGTTTGGAATGGTCCCTTCACAGGTCAACATATTGGCAGTGTAGGCGAGGACATGAAACTCAAGATCTGGCAAGAGGATGTGACGCAACCACCCAACTCGGGACGGCGGTTTAGATCCATCTTTCGGTTGACAGCGCCACAACGACATCCATTTGTATCTATGGACTTCCGGAATATTGATCTAGAGTCATGGATGGCTCTCATCACGCGAGACGGCTATCTAATGATTCTCGAGCCCACTAGTCCGGATAGTCTAGCAGACTGGCAACACTTAGACCAGTTCCGCGTATGCCCTGCACCGGAACGCGGAGAAGAAACAAGCTTCAAAATTCAGTTTCACCATGACCCAAATGATATCACCCACACAATATCACCGGAGACCGATCGCAAAAATTTATCGCTAGTTGTCGCAGCCATGGACACAGTCAAGATCTATCGCACGGATGCAAACCGTCGATTCTACCATGCTATTGAACTGAATGGACATGGAGGTCTCGTGAGGGATATATCTTGGGCCAATGGTTCAGTGAGAGGATACGATCTCATTGCCAGTGGAGGCAAAGATGGATTGATTCGCATCTTCGAGGTCTTTACATCAACCGCCCAGGGATCTCAAACCACCAACTCCCGTAAGACCGAACGACGCCAGCAGCAATCTTCGTCCGTCCGGGCTACATCTCAATCGGGGATTGGCTCAGCTTTGGCTAGTCGAGCGCCTCCCTCTGCCTCTAATCGGCAGGCCAGTGGAGAATCTCAGTTCCGTCATTCATTCAAGCAAGTGGCTTGTATCGAAAGCAGGCATCTTGATGTCTGGCAGGTTGAATTTTCATTCGCAGGTAAGAACCTGTGTTTCTAATCTATCCATATGATGTCTAATCACAACGGCTACCCAGGTGACTCCTTGATGACTGCTGGCGATGACGGTGCAGTCCGATTTTGGAAGAAATCTCTCTCTGGAGAATGGCTCGAGTTTGCCGAGACAGATATGGCAACACAGTAGCGAAGATTGCCTGTCAAGCTTTGTTGCTGATGATATTCCTTATCTTGGACCATGACCTTCGCCCTTTTCTAGACACCTTGATTTCAAGGTTGTGCCCAGCTAACCTCCTAATGATATGTTCATATGATTGAAATGGTGCTTGGGAGGAATGATACCCTTGTGTTTAAAGTTGAATTGAACTACTTCATATATTAATTCCAGTTTTTCGAATGATGCCAGTCATCTTTATTATCCATCCGGAAAGTACCTGTGTACTTGTACGAAGTCAGGAGCGACCCTCAACCGGATGGAGTTTTCTCTGCAATTTTCAATCTTCACTTTCTTCCTCCTCTCTCATTTCATACATATTCCTATCGCTCAGTTCCTACTCATGACCTGCCATGGCCGTGGGCCCAACTCTTGGAACGGGCTTGTTTATAGGGGCCGGTCAAGCCCTAGCCGTGGGTGGTCCGGCTTCACTACTCATCTCATACTTATTCTTATCACTCTTAACCTATTTCATGGCAACAACCGTCGCTGAAGTCGCTGTCTATGCACCCTCTAGACATGGTTCGATGATTGCCAATGGCTTTCGATACCTCCCATCCAGTCTCGGTCTTGCCACCGCTACGCTTCGTTGGTATACCCTCGCTCTTATGGTTCCCTATGAAACCACAACAGCCATGGTTAATCTTGGATTGTGGAAGCCTGGGCCAGCAGTCGCCATCCGTCTGCTCATCATAACCGCTGTGGTGGTCGGGTTTAACTTCCTTCCTGAACGCACCTTTCGAAGCACCGAGCAACTATTCACTAGGATCAAGATCGGTACCTTGGTCTTTTTTCTCGTTCTGTCTCTGTCGATCGGCATGGGGGGCGCGACTGGTCATGACAAATGGGGATTCCAATATTGGATAAAGCCAGGAGCTATGAATGAGTATGTAGCTCGTGGCTCGATAGGAAGGTTCTTCGGTTTGGTGCAATGTATCTTGCATAGTTCCATTGCTTTTACCTTCGCACCGGAGATCATCGTCCACCGAGCCGAAACTCCAGATTTGAGCGACGGTATGGAAATTGGCGGCCCCATCATCCCGCCTATCGGATCGGAACTTCCTAGAAGAGTCATTTATGATGTTGCGACCACCGCCTTTCCTTATATATTGAGTTCCTTGGCGATGGGTGTGATGGCTCCTTACAATGAACCTCTGTTGAACAATAACGGAGCAGGCGGCGGTGTCTCTCCTTTTGTCATTGGCATCAATACGGCGAAGATACGGATTATTCCAGTCACAGCAACCATTGCAATCTTCCTCTCCTCCGTAGCCTCTGGTCGGTCGCTCTTACATTTGTCCTCGAGCACACTAGTCGCACTGTCAGAGCTCGGCCATGCCCCCAAAATGCTCAGTACCCGAAATCAATGGGGCGTGCCATACATGGCTATCATTACCACGTCAATGTTTTCCTTGCTCGCTTTCATGTCTGTTGCGGTTTCGAGCTCTACGGTGTTGACTTACTTCCTCGTCTTTGTCAACAGCTGCGGGTATCTTTCCTGGATGGTCTCTTGCGTGACCTACCGCCGTTTTCGTCATCATCTTCATCGACGGGGACAGAGTGATACCGTTCGATTTGCTGTTCAGCCAATGGGCACATACGTGGGTTTCATGCTTAGTGCAATCATGCTACTCGCCAACGGGCTTGTGGGAGGCCCGCCAGGTCCTCGGCCAGGGCCACGAGCGTCAAGAGTCGTGGCAGCATACTTCAGCATTCCAGTCTTTGCGGCCGTCTATTTCCTTCACCGATTCCAAACCATGTTCCCTTATCGGTCACATGCTAAGGACGCACCGATTGACAGGGATACTCCCAAAGATCTCACGGGTGCGTGTAACGGACCATCGGAACAGCCTGCCACAACGCCCGATACAATTGAGTTGGAACAAATCTGGACTATGGCCGAGGAAGAGGTATGATGTTGTGTGCAGTGAAATTGAAAAATGGGGAACTGTTCCGTCCACCCACTTGTGCCCCGCCACGAGGTATCATTGAAATTGTTAGTAAAGTTGGATTATCCTGCAAGTTGAGCTTGGCTTGTAATGTAGTCATTCGTTGGAACCTGTATATTTCCTCCATGTTTTCTTACGCTCGTTTTTTGCAGTTAAAAAGACTGGTCAGTGATTGCTAGATGGCTCTTTTTAAGTTTCAATCTTTAATGTCTTCTAGAAGAGCCAAACATCCTACAGTTATCCGTTTTCTATCAGAACATATCCCGAAGAAAGAGTATGCTGTTGGTGTAACTTGTGGTATCCGTAAAAGAGGATGGAGATACGATCCTGCTCTCCCCACCCCCGCATCATCATATCACAACTAGTTCAGTAGGTTTCCGGGGACTACCCTACATTACAATTTAGTAAATTGTAATGTAACACTTTCCATCTGCCAGTTTGAACCAATTGATATACTTTCATACAGTAGACTAATGCCGCCAGTGGAAACCTTTCTGCCAAATTACAACCCGGGAAAGTCGGGAATTGAAGGATACTTCTATAGTAAAGGTCATGATGCAATATGTAATAGTGAGCAGATCCGATTGGAGAGAAAGCTAATGATTCCCCGATGTGAGGAGAAGATCTGTATATTAATGTGTCGATGTTTATTGTCTGTGCTTTTAGATATTGGAGAGGGGCTCATCCCATGCTGAGCGAACTTCCTAATTGAGAAAAAGAGCCCGCAGACTAAATACTAGTTTCATGGAAGTCTTGGATGATCATCTTGACGGAATTACTTGGCCCCATGGAATATGGTAATAGCAAATACTGCGCACGTCCAATGATTTGGGTCTGGAGTTATCTAGATTACAGTAAGATCTTCCCAAGACAGAGGAAAGGCTTAAATCCTACACTGTCAAAAGCTACCTGAACTTTACAATCATTTTCCATAACCTACTCTTGATATACCCCAATAATCATTAAAGGATTCGCTGAAGGTACTCTTTCATAGGTCGATCTCTCCACGCGCTGCAAACCCCTTACAAATAATGATACTTCCCGAGAACTTTCATTGTATTAGTATCATATCTTCTCGTCCAAAGACCGGGGAAATCCAGCAAGACTCCACTACCCCGTCTTAAGTTTGCTAGTACTGCGGGGGTCCTTACGTCCATGTGCATCCCAGGGCAAAGGACTCTCAAAGTAACAATGCAAGGCCATGACGATCTTCGCACCGGGGAATCGGAAATTCGAAGAATGGACCCATAATCATTCTTCACTACTGTTAACATTAAGACATTGAATGCAGGAACTGACCCAAGTGGTTTACTATTCAACCGAAGTTCACCCGGACGTACTCCATTAGTATCGGCCTAGGAAGTTATACGATGTCACATACTCGGCCGCTTGACCACACTCGTGGTGTTTTTGGAACTGATCAATAAAGGGAGTGGTATTTAAGGGTGGCCATATGACTCCCAAAGTAAAGAGACAGATCTATTTGTAAACATTCTAGTAACTACTGGTGGCATGTCTGTGTTCAGTCTCAAGGCTCCGGCCTTACTTTTGCTATTCACAAGCGCATCCGCCGTTTCTTTAAATTGGGACCGCTCACAATTTTCCCCAGAAGGATCACCCGAAGTCCCTAGTCGTGAGTATTATCATTTCCCTTCCAGTCTTACCCAGAAGTTGACCTGCTATAGCCGATGCAAGTGGCCTCGGCTGGAAACAGGCCTTCCAACACGCCGACGAGTTTATATCCCTGCTTACTACCGAGGAAAAAGCTGGCTTGGTTTCAGGGACTGAAGGCCCCTGTGTTGGAAACATTGCCCCGATCGATCGCTTCAACTTCACTGGTATCTGTATTCAGAATGGACCTCTAGCACTGGAGCAAGGTACATACTCTTCGGTGTTTCCTGCTGGTATAACGATAGCCGCAACATGGGACAAGGATATTGCTTTCAAGCATGGCTATAATCTCGGAAGTGAATTTCGCGGGAAAGGGTCACAGGTTGTTCTTGGCCCAGTTGCTGGCCCTCTCGGTCGATCAGCTTTTGGTGGACGGAATTGGGAAGGCTTCTCTCCTGACCCTTATCTCACTGGTGATTTGTTCACATCCACGATCGAGGGCATTCAACACATAGGCGTTCAGGCTTGTGCAAAACATTTCATTGGCAATGAACAAGAGACCCAACGACAGCCTAGCACAAATGATGATGGCACAACTATCGAAAGTTTATCTTCAAACATCGATGATCGAACCTTGCATGAGCTATATCTCTGGCCATTCCAACAAGCCGTGAAAGCTGGCGTGGCCTCGGTAATATCATCCCGCTGAAATGAAATCTGATGTCGAATCTAACCTTTGCTCCCAGGTTATGTGTAGTTATAACAGAATAAACCAGACATATGGTTGCCAAAACAGCCAGACTCTGAATGGAATCCTCAAAACAGAACTTGGCTTTCAAGGGTATGTTATGTCTGACTGGGCTGCTACCCATAGCGGCTCAAAGGCAGTGAATGCTGGTGAGGACATGGATATGCCTGGAACCGATCAGCTGTCTCCTGTCTATTGGCATCAAGCTCTCGTGGAAGCGGTCAAAAATGGAAGTGTGTCTTCTTCGAGACTTGATGATATGTGCCGACGTGTTCTGACACCTTACTTTCATCTGAAGCAAGATAAGAACTTCCCAGCGATTGATCCAAGTGAGAAAGATTTGAATGCTCTTCTATTTTCGAGCCGTGAGTACTGGATTCCAAGCCTTGAAATCCCATCCTGCTGACACTTGAAATGAAAGCCGAGGATTATAGGTACAATTACACTTTCGGATCTCAAGCCAACGTCGATGTGCGTAAGAATCATGGCAAAGCAATCAGAGAGGCGGGTGCCGCTGGGGTCGTGCTCCTGAAAAACAACAATAACACCTTGCCTCTCAAAAGCCCCCGACGCATCGGAGTGTTTGGAAACGATGCAGGAGACCTGACGAATGGCATGTCATATTTCACCTTCAATGGCATTCAGAACTATGAATATGGAGTCCTTGCAACCGGGGGTGGGTCTGGCTCCGGGCTTTTTACTTACATTGTCAGCCCTCTGGAAGCAATCAAGCAAAAGGCAGACTTCAAAAGGAATCTGGTTCAATATGTTCTGAACAACAGTGCGATAATTGAACCAGACAGTCCTTAGTAAGTCTTGAATCACTACCCCATATACCGGACTCACTGACAAAACCCAGTCTCGCAGCTCTTCAGCCGTCGCCACCAGATGTCTGTTTGGTCTTTCTCAAAAGCTGGGCTTCGGAGAGCATGGACCGTGAATCACTACATAGTGATTGGAATGGAGACAAGGTTGTCGAAAGCATTGCCGCCATGTGCCCTAACACGGTTGTCATAACACATTCCAACGGCGTGAATGTCATGCCCTGGGCAGACAATCCAAACGTCACAGCAATTCTCGCCGCCCATCTCCCTGGCCAAGAGGCCGGAAATAGTATTGTGGATGTACTCTGGGGCGACGTCAATCCATCTGGCCACTTACCATACACAATCGCACACTCGGAAGATAGCTACTCATTTGCCCCCATCACAAACTCGGCAGCTTTGAAAAACACGCAAGACCCCAAAGCATGGCAATCAGATTTCAAGGAAGAAGTCTTGATTGATTATCGTATGTGTGAATTCAGCTTATCTTGGAAGACTTCAAACAAAGCGCTAAGTTTCTCACCAGGGCACTTTGACTATTATAATAAGAGCGTTGCTTATGAATTCGGCTACGGACTTTCATATACGACATTCTCTATCAGCAAGAAAATTGCCGTTCATCAGAAGTTCACTGGACGCCTTCCGCAAATTCCACCCAATGTAACTATCATCCCTGGAGGCAATCCCCATCTTTGGGACAACTTGTATGAGATCTCAGCGACGGTGGTGAACACGGGCAAGGTTGCGGGCTTCGCTGTACCACAACTATATCTTTCGCTTCCACGTGGGTCTTCCAATGCGCATGGATTAATCGCTAAACGAGTTCTGCGTGGATTTGAGAAACTACATCTGGACCCTGGGGAGTCAAAGGATGTGGTTTTCAGATTAACTCGACGCGATATCAGTAATTGGGATACTGTCAAGCAGCAGTGGGTTATTCCGAGAGGTAAGATACAGGCTTTTGTCGGATTGTCGAGCAGGGCCTTCCATGGTTCAGCTACCTTCACTCCTTACTAGTTTCTAGTGTATCTGATTGAGGTGCGAGCAAGGCATGGAATTTGTACTTTCGGACGCAAGGATGCTGGAGTTATGTCTTTCGATTGCTTGTCTCATATCGTCGCCAATATTTTGATACATTGGGACGCAAAGGACTACTAGTCAATTAGTAATTGAGATATTAATCTATTGAAAGCGGTGGACAAATCTGACCTCCAGGTCGGCCTTGTCCATCTGGCCATCTTTATATACTGCATAATCCATGGATGAACTGTCTAAACCAGTCGTGGAAGCCTGTATACAATTATAATGCAATTGTCGTGTTGTATTACATTTCATTCCCTTTTCTTTTGCTCTGAAATGATTTTATAAGTGAATTCATGCTAGATACTGTCAAGAATAGTCATGATTACTCTCTGTTCTGGCTATTTCCGGTCTTTCTAACTCAGCAATTGTTCAACTTCCATTCAGCCATCGCGTCACTCGCCTCTTCTCTCCCTTTCCTTCGCTTTCCTTCACAGCTCTCCCACACTTGATTTTATTCATCATGATTTCCAGTCAAATCTGACCTTGTCATCCATCGGAAACTTGGAAGCTTTTTTTGCTTTTTTATCATGACTGATCTTATCAACTTGGCCCCGTCCCTGTCTTTGCCTTACGAATCGTTCTCACTTTGAGCTAGGGCCTCAGTACAGTCACGAGTGAGTTATGACCCTTCTCCTAAACAGATTCCCATGATTTATCATGTGGCTTCCTTCGTTATATACTCATACAGAGGCTTATCTTGGTTTCTCATCACAGTTGGATCTATTGACACCCTTCTCGCCAGCAACTGGCAGCTGCTGGCAGATCCATGTGGGCCATCCTCCGTACAGTATCCATACTCATTTCCGCCTTATGATCGACTAACCGTTGGCTTTAATTAGCTCTGATTTCCTGCGCACCTTGCGACCTCTTATAGTGGCGAAAAAAAGGACCGCCAAATAATAAAGAGCCTAATATGATCCGCCCGCCCCCCTTTCGTGCGAACTTCCTTTCTTCTCCATAACTGGACTCTGCCTCTCTACATACCAAACGTTCAATACTCGGGAGTTTGGTTGAACCCCCGGAATGGTTCATTGAGGGCCGTTCCGCCGTCGTTACGCTTAATTTTTTTTTTACCCTTTTTCCTTTTTCATTTCTTTCTGGATTTTTTTTTTCTTTGACAACCCTAAGGCAGCAATGCAAAAATGATCACTCAGGGTCCTTCCTGAGAGGACAAACTGAGCCCAAAGGAGTTTGCCGCCGCCCCCCCTCTCGTCTTTTTCTTTCTGCGCCACGCTTTTCTGCCCCATTTGACCCTTCACTCCCGGGCGATCTCCCTTTCCCATGGATCTTTTCCTTCATCCCGCTTTTATTTGTATACTCCTGGTCCTTATCTCTTCAACCAACCCCTCGGTCTTCTCCTATTGCCTCAGCAGAAAGAGCTCGGGCCAATAATGAGCTTTATACTTTCTGGCTATTTTCAAAAGAGTGAAGGATTTTTACTAATAACCCAGATGCCTCCGAGTTCAGTCTATTGAATTCCCTCTATTATCGAGATTGAGGGTTTTTATTCTTCTTAATCTCTACTTGTGTCTGACACTTATCTTAACGAGACTTCCAAGTCCATATCTTTGCTTTGTCTTCTCACGAAGCACTGCTCACCTGACATGCCTCCCTCCGGCTCTCCGCCCTAATCAGGGCACGATCTTTTCTTCTCACCTTGTCTACATCCTTGGTACCAAGCGAAGAAGAAGAAGCTTCTCTTGCTGCTACATTACTGCAACTTTACTCTCGGTCGCAGTGATGGATCGAATAGCAGTAGTCAGTCACACTGTCCTGACCTGCATGGCATCCCGGATGTGTTCGGCCGAACCCGCTACTCGGGCCACTATCTCATGGTTGTCAGCCCATGAGTGAATTTCTGACATTGTCATTTCTACATTTGAACATCTTTCACTAACAATCTAGATGCTCACCTCTTCTCCAGTCGATCTCTTCCCTTCACCCCCTTCTCCTTCCCCATATCTGATGTTCCCGTGACCGGCTCTCCTCCGGATCGGGTCTTCCGCCACTAGTCCTCTTTGGGTCTAGTGGGCAATATACACAATGCCACGCTGCCACGCACCCCCACCCGGGAATACTGCCACGCACACTCACAGTGCAATCCGGCTTAATGCCACACTCTCCAAGTTTTCCCAATCCTTTTACCCTTTTTTCCCCTCCCAATTTTTCGCTAGGTCGTTTTCGGGTCGAGTCCCCCCCCCCCCCCCCCC
>Ga0209673_1000177_pt1 | contig 128867 bp, 96 predicted proteins | sample AraplaCol_mMS_r2_2_FD_184274 | JGI IMG/M metagenome (GOLD analysis project Ga0209673, IMG submission 184274) | Arabidopsis root microbial communities from North Carolina, USA - plate scrape MF_Col_mMS_r2 (SPAdes) (version 3) | ecosystem: Host-associated > Plants > Roots > Endosphere | place...
TATTAATACTATTTATACTACTAATAACAGTAGTATAAATAATAACAATAATAATAACGATAATAGTATAAAACAATATATATATACTATATCTGATACTATTATTGATAATATTTGCCGGCCAATAGCTAAAAGTCTATTGCCATTTACTTTAACAATTGCCAATCTTCAAAAGTCTAGCAATATAAAAGATACTATAAAAAACTCTGATTGGCTATATTGGGAAAAGGTTTGTTTAGAAGAAAATACAGTTTTAGTCAATCAATATACCTGGAATATTGTTGATATACCACCCAATATTAAACCGATATCTGGCCGTTGGATATCTAAAATAAAATCTATTATAAAAAGAATAAATAATAATAATAACAATAACAATAACAATAACAAAAGCTATATTACAAATGGGAATAATACTATCCGCTATAAAACAAGATAGGTTATTCAGGATTTCAATCAGAAATTAGATATCGATTTCTTTTAGAGATCTTTTTATCAATATACCGAACAGAAATCTGGTATATACTATTATTAATAGCTGTTAACAAATGTCTATATATATGGCAATATAATATTAAAAATAAGTTTTGCTATACTAATATTGATACTGAAATATATACAATACTACCAATTGGTCCATACAATAACAAACAATATAACAATAAATATACTAAACTAAATAAAGTACTATATAGTCTGAAACAATTTCCTCGATTATGGAATAAATATCTAAAAAAATATATTAAATGTTTTACAATTTAAAGTATTTATATATAATAAAGAGATTTATATTAATTTACAAGATAGCTGTATTATAATATACTATATGGATAATATTTTAATACTATACAAAGATTTGGTTTATATCAAAGAATTGGCCAATCAAATATCTAATACTATTCAATTAGATGAAATTGGCCAAATTACTATCTTTCTAGATAATAATATTAATATAAACTATAAAACCAAACAACTGACAATATTATAAATCAATTATACCAATAAAATATTAAATAAATTTATTAATAATATTGGTGATATTGATAATAACAACAATAACAATAATAATAATAATAATATTGTTATCAATAATAAATTATATAAACCAACCAATCTATCTGTCAAATCTGGTGTTAAATATTATAAAAATATAACACAGACCAGTAATATTGATATTAAAAACTATCAAAAACAAATTGGTTCACTACTATATTTGGTATTAAAAACTAGATCTGATATAATATTTGCTGTTATAAACTGTATCTGTTTTATATCAAATCCTGATTTACATTATTTTGATACTTTAGCCAATATCTGGTACTATCTCTTGTACCACAACAATTATGGTATTATCTATAATTGTAATAGCGATAATTTATATATAAAAAACTATTGTAATACTGATTGGGGTAATGATCTCAATAACAGAAGATCTACTACTGGCTATCTATTCAGTTTATCAAATAATCTAGGAATAACAAATTCTATATTATAGAATAGCCAATTACAAACAACAGTTGTCCTCTCAATATATGAATCAGAATATATGGTATTAAAAGAAACTACCAAAGAAGCTATCTATTTGAACAATATACTAAATTATTTCAATAATATATTAAAATTAGACTATACTACTGATAGTATATCTATTATATTAGTGGATAATGAAAGTACCAAAAAACTGGCTGAAAATCCTGAATTCCACAAACAATCTAAATATATTGATATTATATATTATTATACCAGAGATACTATACAAAACAATATGATTAAAATTGTGTCAATACCAACAAAAGATAATATCGCTGATATTATAACAAAAAACACTACTAAAAATGTATTTAATTTATTATACCCTAAAATAATATGGCAGATATAATATTTATTTATAATCTTTATATTATATCAAAGAAATAAAATAAAGATTAAGAGGGGCTCTGAGTATTAAACTATACTATACTATACTATAGTATATTATACTATAGTAATATCGGCTATAGTAATCAATACAATTACCGATAGTGGTGATATTACTAATCGCTATATAGAATCTAATAGAATTGACTATATGGCAATTCTTTCAGAACTGATCAGATAACTGATTCTATTCACTATCGTCGAATTAATATAAATAGGGCCGTTACCCCCCGGCCTAGATAAAAGGAATCATCTTCTCTATTTTATTCCAATCTCAACAATTTAAAAAATTTCCTATTTGGGACCACTCCCCTCTGCTACCAAGACTACTAGTCTATCCTATTACTAGTCTTCACAATGGAGAAGATAATTCCTTTCATCTAGACCGGGGGATAACGGTCCTATTTATATTAATTTGACAATAGTGAATAGAATCAGTTATCTGATCAGTTATCTGATCAATTCTGGAAGAATTGCCATATAGTCAATTCTATTAGATTCCATATAGCGATTAGTAATATTATTACTATCGGTAATTGTATTGATTACTATAACCGATATTACTATAGTATAATATACTATAGTATAGTATAATATTCAGAATATATATAGTCGAATAATATTCAATAAATCTGGAAAATCCAGATATCTATATTTTCTGTATAGATAATATAAAAAATCTCTATAGAAAATAGTTTTTAAAAATAGAATAGAAATTCTATTATTGTAGATAAAAATTAGTTAACAATTTTCTGTTTTAGTATCCGGTTTTATCTAAAAGTTCAAATTTGTAGTAAATTGAAATATTATCCGGATAGTAAATTTATCAACTGATATTTTTTTTTAAAAAAAAAAATTTAGTAATTGTCAATCAATTTTTTTCGGAAATTTTTATTATAATTTGTAAAAAATCAGAAATTGTCTGTATAGCAGCAAAAATAATATTCTATATTGATTGAAATTTCAATATATCTACAGAACTGTTTTCGATAAAATCAAATCTGTAGTTTAATATATCAGAAATTATTGTATCCAATTTTTTACAGTACTGAATAATCAGATTATATTTTTGAAATTTATAGATCTATTATATCAATTATTTACTATAAATTTTTATTGTTTATAAATATTTTAGTTTTTTGTAATTCATTACAATAATAGTTTGAATATTATTTTCGATATATTAATTCTATTTATACAATATTTTTTTAATAGTTAAAATTTTTTTTTATATATAGAATAATTCAATTCAATATTCTGAAATTTTTTTCTGTCAAATATAACTAAATATAGTTATCTGTTTTTTTTTTGTAATAATATTATTTTAATAATCTATTCAGATATATCTATTTTGATAGTAAATAGTTTAAAATAATCTATCTGGATAAAAACCAGAATTTCGATAAATTTTTTTTTTAAAATATAGAAAATATTTTTATATATAATTGTTCAATTAACTGAATAAAATTTTTGATACTGTAATATTTTATCAGATTTTTTAAATAAATTATATAACAATATACAAATATATATAAAATTGCAAATAAAATATCGATAATAAATTGCAAAATTTACAAATTAATAAATTTTATATATATTAATCGATTTCGACTATAATTTTATAATATCGATTTTAATAGAAACAGAATATATTTTTCTATTATTAATAATATAATTACAGAATTTCAATTTATATATAGTAATTGAATATTTATATAATTAAATAATTAACTGATTTTTCTATAATATATCTAATACTATTTATAAATATTTTTGATATTTATCAAAATTCTAGAAATAGATAAATATATTATTTAGATATATTATTATAAACTAATTTAAATAAAATTAAAATATTTTATTTATAGTTATCTAAAAAATTATAGAAATATTATATAGTCTAAACAATATTGTAAATTATATTTATTTTAAATAATATTAAATATAATTTTGGAAATTGAATTTTAATCTATATAGATTTATTAGTATTCTGATACAAAATTGATTTTTAATAATATTTTAAATATATCTATATAATTCAATAATTTCTGAATTTTTAATAGAAAATATCTGTTATTTTCAGATAAATAATTCAATATTTGATAGTTAATATATATACTATAATTTATCAGATTTATAAACAAAAATAACCGGAAAATTTCAAATATTTGAAAACAGCTGAATTAGATTTTTATAGAATAAATTTTCAATCTGATATTTCTGTTTGTAGAATTTTTTATCTAATAAAAAATATATATTGATATTGATTAGAATAGTATTTTCTGTATTAATTTTGTAAAAAATAGATTAATCTAAAAAAAAATTAAATAGTAATAATTTTCAAAATATATTCGAATAAAAATATATAATTTTCTAAATATTCGAATCTGTATATTGAAACAATTTCTTGTTCACAATTGATTTATTTTTTTTTCGATTATTTATATACTAAAAAATATTGATTTATATAGTTTTTTTGATAAAATTTTTACAGTTTATTTAATATTTATAAAATTGAAAATAAAACTATTTAGAAAAATAGAATTGTAATTAGAAATAGTATTAATTATATAAATTCAATAACAATTTTATAATTTTATTTTAGAAATTATTTAATCGATCTACAAATTCTAGTATTTGAAAAAAAAATTTTAGTATAAACTAATAATCTAAAAAATCTAGAATCTATATTTTCAGATAATTTTACTATATTTCTAGAATTATATATATATATATACTACAATTATAATATATAGAATTCAACTGTCTAATATATAAATTTGAAAAATTGTTCCGAAATATTTAAATATATTATACAGTATCTGTTTCAATATTTTCGAAAAAATAAAAATATATAAAATTCTACTGTTCAATAATATATAAACAATTACAGTATTTTTCGATAATCTAATTATAGTACAGTAAAATAACAATAAATTTTCTATAATTAATAGCAAAATCTAGATTCAAAATCCGAAAATATACAGATCCAGAAAATCCAGAAATTCCGGAATAGCAGAAATTTTTTTTAGACAATTAGTAAATATTTCAATATTGTTAAATTTTTCTAATTTTTCGATTTTTTTCCAACTATATTCAATTGATTAAACTGTATTTTTTGTATCCGGTATTTATAATATATATATTTATATTGTTTATAGTAAAAATATACAATATTTATATAAAATTTTTGATTAAAAATTTTCTAAAATTGTAGATATAGTATTTAAATCTATAGAATTATTATTATTTGTAAATAATTTATAATTGATATAATCAATAACTATTGTACTATATTTATAAACAATAAATTGTTCAATAATTTTATTTAATATAATCAATTATTTATATTTTTTTTCTATTTTTGTTGTAAATTTGTTTTTATATCTATAAAAAAAAATTGGATAAAAATATTTTTTGTAATTGTAATATTTTTGTAAAGACTAGTAATAGAATAGACTAGTAGTTTTAGTAGCAGAGAAAAGTAGTTCCAAATAGAAAATTTTTTTGAATTGTTGAGATTGAAATAAAATAGAGAAGATAATTTCTTTTATCTAGACCGGGGAATAACAGTTCTATTTATATTAATTTGACAATAGTAAATAGAATCAGTTATCTAATCAGTTATCTGATCAATTCTGAAAGAATTGCTATATAGTCAATTCTATTAGATTCTATATAGCGATTAGTAATATTACTACTATCGGTAATTGTATTGGTTATTATAGCCGATATTACTATAGTATAATATACTATAGTATAGTATAGTATAGTATAATATTCAGAATTTTTGCAATCGATAATAATATTCTGTTTATTGATAGTATATTCTATAAATAATTGATTATTTTTTTATAATATCCGGATAAATCTTTTTTATTTTTTAGTTTTTTTTAAATATTTGTCAAATTTTTATATTAATCAGTATTTGAAATTTTTCCAAATTATAATCGGATTTTCAAAAACTAGATTTTGTTATTTTTTATATATAATCTATATATTATTAGTATATCTGATAAATATTTTACAGATATATATAATTTTATTTTTGTTTTCCAATATAACTACTGCAAAATATTCGATTTCGGTAAAAAATTATTTATAGTTATACAGAAATTGATATACAGTATTATAAAAAACTGTATTACTATAATTATAAATAGATTTGATTTTTTTCAACAAAAATTTTTTAATTTTGTTCTGTATCAATTAATTTAATAGATATAAAATCAAAAATTTCTATTCTAATATAGTTATTTTTATAGTAACTAGATTTGTATTTTCAATAAATTATACAGACTGTTTTATTATCTAAATATTGAGATCTGAGAGATAAAATTGTATATTTTGATATTGTACTCGGTTAACAGTATTATATACAAATAGATAAATATATATCTGTTCGGTTATATACGGATATTCTGGTACTCAGAATATCTGTACAACAGCCGTAATCTACCAAAATAGTAGTTCCGGAATCTTATTTTTCTCTATCTGGTTTGAAATATATCTATATATTTTATACTGTAACTGTATATTTACGGTATAACTGTTTAAATATAATTTATTACAATTGTAAACAATTTTCTAAATATATTAATAAAAACCGATAATAATAAATATAGTAGATATAAAATAGTAATTCCGGCTGGTTTTTGCCGGTCGAGATAATTTTATTATTTTCTAAAAAAAATAAACAAACCAGAATAGTTCAGAATAATCAATTTATATTGTCTGATAGATTCTATTTACTGCCGACTGTATTATTTACCGGAGATTACTATATTATACTATCTGGAAATTTTTTTTTTGTTCCAGATTGGATCCGTTTGTTCTCAAATTCGGGATTATATATATATATATATATTTTTTTTTACTATTTTTTTTTCTGATATTTTGATCGAAAATTTCTATTTTATTATTGTTCGCTGGATTTTTTAAATCAGATAAATTTTACTGTATCTGTATATTTTTATATATATTAATCAGTTCAGTAGTTTTTTTCAATCAAATTTTATTATTTTTTATCAAAATTTGTATTGTTCCAGATAGAGATTTTCTATTTTTTCAATATTTGTTATTTTTTTTAAAATAGATAAATTTATATTCAATCTAATACAATATTTTAGTACTAATAGTTTTCAATTAGTATTTTCTATTTTGAAATAATTATAGTCTGATTAGATTCTGATTCTATAGTCAGTAATAAATTTCTGTAAATTAATAATTTCTGTTTATTGTATAATAGTACTGTTTTCAGTCAGTTATTAAATAACTAAATATAAATTTCTATAATTTTTTTTCTTTTTTTTTATACTAATATCTGATTATAGATATAAATTTGAATATTTTATATAATTCTATAATTTCTATTTTTTCAACTAAATTGAACTGCAATCTACTAATTATAGATTTTTTTTCGGATAATTGATTAATATTCGGATCTAAAAAATTGTAGAAAATTTCAATAACTGTATATAGTTTTTGTATAATATATTGAAATAATAGTTTTTTCCAGATATATTTATATATTTTATAACAATAATTATAGTTTTTTCGATAATTATATTGCGATAGTAGTAAACAGAAATATATTTTTTAAAGATTTCTGTTCTAACTGTATATTCAATATCGAATTGATTTATTATAATTTTCGAATAAATTTTTTCGATTTTCTGTTAATTCAATTCGAAAAAATCAATCCAGATTATTTTTTATTCAGTTTTTCTATATATATTCCAGTTCAGTATCAATCGATAATATAGAAATTCAAAAAAAATTAATAATTGACTGGAGTTTTTCTATTTAGATTTTCTAATTTTTTTTGGACAGATTCTAAAATCTGATCTAATACAGATTAATTAATTATTTATTTTATTCTAATATATATTCCAGATATAATTGTCTATTTAGAAAATGAATAAATTCGATTAAAAATTTTTTTTGAAAAAAATAGTCAATTAAAATCGGATAAAAATATTGAAATAGTAGAAAAGAATTTTTTTTTCAAATAATTATTTTGATTTTTTTCTATTTGTATTTATTTTTGTTTTAAATTATATTCTGATATTTACTGATCCAATTTATTCTATTTATTGTTTCTATTTTTTGTATTAGTAATATCGATTGAAATTGTTTTTTGTTTAAAAATCTTAAAAATATTTATATTTTACTATTTTCTGTTTTGATTTTCCGATAAAATTGTCTGTATTTTTTTTGTCTAATATCGGATACAGTTATTTACAGTCGGATATAAAATTATTATATAGTATTTATTGATAGTTTTATATTTCTAATCGGAAAAAAATACAGTAATAATACAGATAAAAAAGATATAACAGAACTGTATATTTTTATCTATTTATATTTTTTTATTATAATTTTTTTTATCTATTTCAATTGTTTATATACTGTTTTTTCTATTAGTTTTATTTTTTTTATTATTATTATCTGTTTTTTGTTTTATCAGTTCCGGTATATCCAAATATATCAATTATAGATAAATTTTTTTCTATTTTTTTTTAGAATAGCTGATTAATTTTCTATATTAGAATCCAAATCCAAAATTTCTGTTTCTATTCAATATAGTTATCTATATAAATATATTTTCAATTGTAAATTTATCGATATTTATCTATAATTTTATATTAATTAACTATTTTTATACAGTCAAAAACAATAATAACAATATATTTTTTTTTTCAAATATTTCTGTATTTCTGTTCAGTTTACAGTTATTTTTTTTATCAGAAAATATTGTTTATTTAGTTTACTATTTTTATCTGTATTCAAAAATATTTTTTGTAAAATCTTTTCGGTTCTATATATTTCTGTATATAAAATAATATTCAAATCTATAGAAAATAATAGTAAAAAAAACAATATAAATTTTTTTTTGTTTTGTTCTGATATATTTGACTAATTTTTATAATCTAGTTTTGACTAATCTAGATATTAACAATAATTCTATTCTATTTTTAACGGATATCAAAATAAATCAGAATATATATATTCAGCCGGTTTTTCGCAATATTGATTAATATATCAGTCCGAAATTTTGTTCTAGTTCTATTCAGTTTTATTTAGTTTATATTTAATATACTGATATTGTAGTTCTGTCTAACTATATTTATTGTAAATATAATTTCTGTCAGAAAATTTTCTGTTTTTATTATTTTATAGTATTACTATCTGGATTTGTTTTTGAAAAATTATATATCAATTATAATTTTTAGAACAATAATTATAATTATTTATTCTATAAATTTTATTTAATTTTCTATCGGTTCTGATATTGACTGTTTATAGATTTTAAAAATAATAATTATTTCGATTTTGTTTTAGATATTTTTTGTCAGATAAATTCCGAATATTTTATTTTATATAGTTTCAGTTGTTCTAATATTTTCAAAAAATATTTTCAATAAAAATTGTTTTCTATTACTGTTTATTACTATTCTGTAATTATTATTTCTATTTATTCTGTTCCAATCAGATTTAGTTTTTAGAAACTAATTTTTTTCTCAAATCTGTATCTACAAATATTTTTTATAGATAATTATTTCAATAATTATTTTTTCGATTATAGAAACAATTTTTGAAAATTTTGTTATAATATTCGAAATTATATTTCCGAAATAATTTAATAACTGAAATTCGAAAATAATTGACTATATTAGTTTTTAGAATAGTATAATTAATTTAATCTATCTATAAAAAAATCAATTTCTGATAATCTATTTTTCAATTTTTTTATATAAAATTGAAATTTTTATTTTTTTTCTGGAATTTCGGTATTTCCAGAAATATTTTTTTTGTTATTGAATTTTTATATTTTTTTATTTCAATAATATTTTTTCTATAATCGATTAATTATAATATATAATTTTTTTTCAGTTATAGTTTTTTATTTTATAACTGAAAAAATTATAATAGTAATTGATTTTTTAAACAATATATATTTATAGATATCAGTATTCTAACTATTTTAAATATTTTTCGAAAAAATATTTTTTCTATTCAATATATTTTTATATTCGAATTTATATTCAATATTATTTCTGAAAATTTTAAATAGTAATTTATTTCAGTCTGTTTCTATTTGATTTTTTTCAATAATATATTTTGTAATTATTTTTTTTCTATTTATTTATAGTATATACTATTGTATCTAAATTTATTCTATTCTGTCCGGATAAATATAGATAAATCCAAATATTAAAATAATAAACTATCTGTATCAAAAATTTTTCTAATTTTTTCGGAATATTTTAAACTGATTTCCGATTATTTCAATATATTCTATATTATAGAAAATATCTATAACTATTCCGGATCTTTTATTTTTGTTTCCAGAAATCTAAATTTATTAATAAAATTTTATAGTATATAACTATTTGATTTTTCTAAAATATATATTCTAAATAGATAGAATTCCAGAATCCGGTACAGTTCAAATTATTTATATTCAAATTTTTTTCTATTTTTGTTCTATATTAATATCCAGATATTTTTCTGGAAACTGATTTTTGTAATTAGACTGTTATATATATAATTAATTTGATTATACAGTTAAACAATAATTTATTGATTTTAATTTATATATTCAACAGAATTTCCAGTTTTTCGATCCGGTCTGTAATTAGACTGAATATTATTAAATTATTATTATCTAATATACAAAAATATATTCTATATATCAGATAGTAAAAACTATATTCTGTATTTATATATTATCGGATTTGTATAATAAATATTATTGTATTTAAATACAAATTTTATAATTTGATAAATTTAATTATCAATAATTTTATAAAAATATTATCGATTAAACTATAAAAATCTATTTATTACTATTTGATATAATTAATAACTATCCGATAAAATCTATATTTTATTGCTGAAAAAATTGTATATCTATAGTAACTATATATTGTACTGTTTTTTTTCAAATAATTTTCAGAAATTCTACAATATTTGGTAAACCAAATACAAATATACTGTTTATTCTATATTTTGTTTTAATTATAATTACTATATATATAGTCAGATAATATTCAATAAATCTGAAAATTTCAGATATCTATATTTTCTATATAAATAATATAAAAATTTTTTACAAAAAACAATTTCTAAAAACAGAATAGAAATTCTATTATTATAAATAAAAATTAGTTGATAATTTTCTGTTTCAGTATTCGGTTTTATCTAAAAATTCAAATTTGTAGTAAATTGAAATACTATCTGAACAATAAATTTATCAAATAATATTTTTTTTTAAAAAAAAAATTAATAACTATTAATCAATTTTTTTCAGAAATTTTTATTATAGTTTATAAAAAATCAGAAACTGTCTATATAGTAGCAAAAATAATATTTTATATCGATTAAAATTTCGATATATCTATAGAACTATTTTCGATAAAATTAGATTTACAGTTTAATATATCAGAAATTATTATATCCGATTTTTTACAGTACTAAATAATCAGATTATATTTTTAAAATTTATAGATTTACTATATCAATTATTTATTATAAATTTTTGTTATTTATAAATATTTTAGTTTTTTTGTAATCAATTACAATAATAATTTAGATACTGTTTTCAATATACTAAATCTATTTATACAATATTTTTTTAATAATCAGAAATTTTTTTTAATATATAGAATAATTCAGTTTAATATTCTGAAATTTTTTTCTGTTGAATACAACTGAATATAGTTATCTATTTTTTTTGTAATAATATTATTCTGATAATCTATTTGGATATATCTATTTCGATAATAAATAGTTTAGAACAATCTATCTGAATAAAAACCGGAATTTTGATAAATTTTTTTTTTAAAATACAGAAAATATTTTTATATACAATTATCTAATTAACTAAACAAAATTTTTGATACTATAGTATTCTATCAGATTTTTTGAATAAATTATATAATAGTATATAAATATATACAAAATTACAAATAAAATATCAATAATAAATTGCAAAATCTATAAATTAATAAATTTTATATATATTAGTCGATTTTGGCTATAATTCTATAATATCAATTTTGATAGAAACAGAATATATTTTTCTATTATCAATAATATAATTACAGAATTTTAATTTGTATATAATAATTGAATATTTATATAACTAAATAATTAACTAATTTTTCTATAATATATCTAATACTATTTATAAATATTTTCAATATTTATCAAAATTCCAGAAATAGATAAATATATTATTTAGATATATTATTATAAACTAATTTGAATAAAATTAAAATATTTTATTTTTAATTGTCTAAAAAATTATAGAAATATTATATAGTTCAAATAATATTACAAATTATTTATATTTATTCTAAATAATATTGAATACAGTTTTAGAAATCAAATTCTGATCTATATAAATCTATTAGTTTTTCAATATAAAATCAATTTTTAATAATATTTTAAATATATCTATATAATCCAATAATTTCTGAATTTTCAGTAAAAAATATCTGTTTTTTTCAGATAAACAATTTAATATTCAATAATTAATATATATATATATATTATAATTTATCAGATTTATAAACAAAAATAATCGGAAAATTCTAAATATTTAAAAACAGCTGAATTAGATTTTTATAGAAAAAATTTTCAATCTAATATTTCTGTTTATAGAATTTTTTATCTGATAAAAAATATATATTGATATTGACTGAAAAAATATTTTCTGTATTGATTTTGTAAAAAATAGATCAATCCGGAAAAAAACTAAATAATAATAATTTTTGAAATATATCCGGATAAAAATATATAATTTTCTGGATATTCGGATCTATATATTGAAATAATTTATTATTTACAACTGATTTATTTTTTTTTCGATTATTTATATAATAAAAAATATAGATTTATATAGTTTTTTCGATAAAATTTTTACAGTTTATTTAATATTTATAAAATTGAAAATAAAATTTTCCGGAGAAATAAAATTATAACTAAAAATAGTATTAATTATATAAATTCAGTAATAATTTTATAATTTTATTTTAAAAATTATTCAATTAATCTATAGATTCTGATATTTAAAAAAATCTTTTTTTAATACAAACTAATAATCTAAAAAATCTAGAATCTATATTTTCAGATAATTTTATTATATTTCTAAAATTATAGATATATATACTATAGTTATAGTATATAGTATTTAATTGTCTAATATATAAATTTAAAAAATTGTTCCGAAATATTCGAATATATTATATAATATCTATTTCAATATTTTCAAAAAAATAAAAATATATAAAATTCTATTATTCAACAATATATAAACAGTTACAGTATTTTTCGATAATCCAATTATAGTATAATAGAACAATAATAAAATTTCTATAATTAACAGTAAAATCTGGATTCAAGATCCGGAGATATACAGATCCAGAAAATCCAGAAATTCTGGAACAACAGAAATTTTTTTTAGATAACTAATAAATATTTTAATATTATTAGATTTTTCTAATTTTCCAATTTTTTTCTGACTGTATTTAATTGATTAAATTGTATTTTTTGTATCCGGTATTTACAATATATATATTTATATTGTTTACAGTAAAAATATACAATATTTATACAAAATTGTTTTGATTGAAAATTTTCTAAAATTACAGATATAGTATTTAGATCTATAGAATTACTACTATTTATAATTAATTTATAATTAATATAATCAATAACTATTGTACTGTATTTATAAATAATAAATTATTTAATAATTTTATTTAGTATAATCAGTTATTTATATTTTTTTTTATTTCTATTATAAATTTATTTTTATATCTATAAAAAAAATTGAATAAAAATATTTTCTGTAATTATAATATTTTTGTAATCAATAACAGTATTCTGTTTATTAATAATATATTCTATAAATAATTGATTATTTTTCTATAATATCTGAATAAATTTTTTCTATTTTTTAGTTTTTTTCAAATATTTATCAAATTTTTATATCAGTCAGTATTTGAAATTTTTTTTAAATTACAATCGGATTTTTAAAAATTAGATTTTGTTGTTTTTTGTATATAATCTATATATTATTGATATCTTTAATAAATATTCTATAGATATATATAATTTTATTTTTGTTTTTCAATATAATTACTATAAAATATTCGATTTTGGTAAAAAATTATTTATAATTATATAGAAATTGATATATAGTATTATAGAAATACTATTATAATTATAAATAGATTTGATTTTTTTCAATAAAAATTTTTTGATTTTATTCTGTATCGATCAATTTAGTAAATATAAAATCGAAGATTTCTATTCTAATACAATTATTTTTATAGTAGTCAGATTTATATTTTTGATAAATTGTATAGACTATTTTATTATCTAAATATATCCAATTATATAATTCTCAGAATTATCGAAAAATATTCGGTAATTTTGAATTATATCAGAAAAAAAAAATAATAAAATCTATTCAGTATCAGAACTAAAAAAATAGAAAATTTGAATATTTTATTAAAATATTATAAATAGTTGATAATATCTGATATAAATAATTTTTTAGATTGGAAATATAATATTGACCGGAAATATTTGAATTCAGTCAGCTATATTTTTTTTTATTTATTTCTAGACTGATATTATCTGTTTTATTTTCTAATACCGATAGTAAAAAATTCCGATTTTTTTTCTATTTTTAGTCGGAAAAATATATTTATATTATATTATTTCAAATATTTCGATCAATTATATCTATTGATATTATTGTCGATTGTTATATTGCTAATATAAAATAATACAATTATACAATTTATTCAAAATTCGGAATATCAAATCGATCCGGTTCTACAATTGTATCTGTTGTATTTCGATAGTATTATTTGTAATACAATATAGATATTGATAAAAAAAATAATAGCAATATCTATTTGTAGATTTTTTTAATCAGAATTTCGATATTCTGATAAAAAACAGAACAGATTTTTTTGTTTATAGTTGCGGCAACAAAATTTTTCTCGGATCAACTGTAGAAGATTGATCTCAGACAGATATATTACTATATAAAATCTGAAAAATAAAATTGTATATTTTGTTTTTGTACTCGGCTAGCAGTATTATATATAAATAGATAAATATTTATCTGTTCGGTTATATACAGATATTCTGGTATTCAGAATATCTGTATAGCGGCCGTAATCTACCAAGATAGTAGTTCCGGGATCTCAATATATTCAATTGTATAATTTTCAGAATTATCGAAGAATATTCGATAATTTTAAATTATATTAGAAAAAAAAAATAGAATCTGTTTAGTATCAGAACTGAAAAAACAGAAAATTTGAATATTTTGTTGAAATATTGTAAACAGTTGATAGTATCTAATATAAATAATTTTTTAGATTGAAAATACAATATTGACCGGAAATATTTGGATCTGATCGACTATATTTTTTTTATTTATTTCTAGACTGATATTATTTGTTTTATTTTCTGATATCTGTAGTAGAAAATTCCAATTTTTTTTTTATTTTTAGTTGGAAAAATATATTTATATTATATTATTCCAAATATTTCGATCAATTATATCTATTAATATTGTTATCGATTATTATACTACTGGTATAAACTGATACAATTATACAATTTATTCGAAATTCGGAATATCAAATCAATCCGATTTTACAATTGTATCTGTTATATTCCGATAATATTGTTTCTGATACAATATAGATATTGACAAAAAAAATAACAGTAATATCTGTTTGTAGATTTCTTCAATCAGAATTTCGCTGTTCTGGTAAAAGATAGAACAGATTTTTTTGTTTGTAATTACAGCGATAAAATTTTTCTCAGACCAACTGTAGAAGATTAATTTCAGTAGAATATATTACTATATAAAATCTGAGAGATAAAATTGTATATTTTGATATTGTACTCGGCTAACAGTATTATATACAAATAGATAAATATATATCTGTTCGGTTATATACAGATATTCTAGTATTCAGAATATCTGTACGGTAGCTGTACTATACCAAGATAGTAGTTCCGGGATCTTATTATTTTGATTTATTTATTTTTTTTTTAGAAAATTCTGAAACTATTTTGATTAATAAAAACCGACTGAAATATTTATATTATATCTATTATTTTTATTTATTATTGATTTTTATTTATATATTTAGAAAATTATTTACAATTATAACAATTTGTATCTAACTACTATTCTGTAGATATTATAATTATAGTATAGAATATATAGATATATTTTGAGCTAGATAGAAAAAAAATAAAATTCCAGAATTACTATTTTAGTAGATTATAATTACTGTATAGATATTTTTGGTATTAGAATATCTATATATAACTAAATAGATATATATTTACCTATTTGTATATAATACTGTTAGTCTAGTACAATATCAAAATATACAATTTTATTTCTCAGATCTCAATTTATTTATTTGTATATAATACTGTTAGTCTAGTATAATATTCAAATATACAATTTTATTTTTCAGATTTTATTAAACTATTGATTCTGAATTTTTATTTCTGTTATAAATTTAATATTTTGATTTTATTAAATTTCGGATATAAATCAATATTGAAATAAAAATTTCTTTTATATATTTATTTTTCTAGAAATTTTAGTTTAAAAATTAAATGTTTTATTTTTATTTTTTTCAATTCTGTTATCAATTCGAAATCAGTAAAATTCCAGAACTACTATTTTGATAGATTACAGTTACTGTATAGATATTTTTAGTATCAGAATATCTGTATATAACTGAACAGATATATACTTATCTATTTATATATAATATTGCTAGCCTAGTACAATATCAAAATATACAACTTTATTTTTCAGATTTTATCAGTTTATTTTATTTATTTTTAAATCAGAATATCAGAATTAATTATTCTATTCTGAATATTTTTTTTCAATATCTGATTCAATTTTGATTTTGAAAATTAAATTGAATCGAATATAAATTGAATATAATTAATATCAGATTATTGATATATTATCAGTACAGATCAGAATCGATTAATATTACTATTCTATATAATTCAGAAAAAATATCTCAGAAAATCAATTCAATTATTGAGTAAAATACAAAAAAACTGATTCTTGAAAAAAGTTCAAGAAATCTTATATATACAAACGAGATTATTCAGCTAGTTCGTTATATAGATACTTCGATATATATTCGTACCCAAAACGGGGTTGTAGCACCAGAGCTGTTTCATTCAGATAAGATTGATCTTGTACTATACCGCTTCAGCAAGACTGTTCTTTCATTCTCAGGGATCCCGTGATACCCTGGCACTACAATTCCGCATCGGACACGAATATATATCGAAATATCCACGTGACGAGCTAGCTGAATAACCTCGTTTGTATGTATAGGATTTCTTGAAGTTTCTTCAAGAATCAGTCTCTCTGTATCTTACTAAATGATTGAATTGATCTTCTATTCTTTTTCTTCCATTATCCTCTTATCTAGTCAACAAGTGCTAGTTTGACCTTTGGTTCCATTACAGATAAATTACAGATTTTGAAGATAAATGCAGATATTTCGACCGCCAGAATTTATTTTTGTTCTATATTTGGTATTCTGGCTAGTTATAATATTAAGAGTACAATATTTTGATACAGTATCTTAAATCAATACGGTTGTTGATATTTAATAATGTAATTTATATTTGGAGTATATATTTTGGGGATGGCCGGCCGGTTGGGATAGCCGGTTCGGTTGTGATTTACGTCATCTTGATTTTTATATTGTGTCTGATTTTGTCACGCAAGTGTTGCTGTACTACAAGTCGAAATGGTTCTATTTCTAATCTTTCAAAAAGTCTAGTAGAAATTTGACCTTTTGTAGATACCGAAGATATGTCATAATTATAGCTGTTTGAAGACAATGCCCTTGAGCTCTTGAGCTAAACCCGTGTGAAGAAGTACATATACGCCGTCTTTCTCATGCTCTCAATGTCCTCGACCTGAACAACCTTCTCATCGTTGAAAAGAACCCAAGAAAGAGTATCCTGTCCAGGAAGCGCTTTGCGAACGAAAGCAACGTAATGCCTAAGATATGTCAGCTTCTGAGGTCTGATTATGCCGAGCGTAAATTAGTGGGAAAAAGAACTCACCCTGCATGCACCGATGTGCCTTTGTGACAAACAATTGACCGGAGTTGATAAAAAGCTGGCAAGCTGTTGTAACCGGGAGTGCCATGCTGTTCAATAACCTCGCCCTGCTCCTCCAGTTCATCGTCAGGATGGGTAAAGACCCAGTCTACCGCTCGAATGACATCGCCATCAGTTGCAGCCAGAGCTTTCCGGGCTCTAGCAGGGTCGATACCCATCTCGCCTAATTGTGCCACTTTGCCCTCATCTTGTGTGCCTCCAGCTTTGTTGGTTGAACTTTCTAGGACCAAAGGCTCGTCGATATCGGGGTCTTCCATATGTGCGAATAACCAGTTCATGGCAGCGTCTGGGTCTGCGTTGCCAGTAGCATGAAGGGCCTTCTCGCATCTAGGGGAGGGGAATCCCATACTCATGAGCTGTTCCATAATGCCCGGATTGGCAGCAAACGTGACTCTTTCCTCAACTTCAGGGAGGAGCTCCTCAGTTTCATTGTATCCTTTGCTCAGATAGCGCCCAAAGTCGACTGGGGTGTCATCTACAATGACAGGAATATCAAGTTTGGTAGGGACCCAGTTAACTAGCTCAAAGCGACGAGCGTTGACGGCTAGTTCGCGAGGTAATGTTTTGAAAGAGGCCTTCTTAGAAAAACCTTTGTCACTATTGCAGCCAGGGCAGGTAAGCTCAACTGCTTCCTCTGAAGTGAAAATGTCCAGGCACTCCGCCAAGGTTACCGGCTCAAACTGGTCCTTGTTAGCCTCAAGACGACGCGCGGGCACTGCCACAGAGATGTTATCCTGCTCATCGACCTTGTAGCGGACCTTTTTGCAGCTAAGGCATTGGAGCCGTTGCTCCACCTGAAATCGGAAGTCTTGAACTGGATTCACTTTATCCTCCGGCTGTTTCGATAAACTGATTGATTTAAACACATGAAGCAAGAATTCGAAGGCATCTTGTTGCCTCATTGTGGCAAACTCTTCATGACCTTGTCCAACCAAGTATTTGAACATAGCTGGGGATAATCCTTTTTGGTGGGCAATTTCGGAGGCATCGGCAGACGCAGCAAGGCGAGGATCAGGCTTAGAATACCGACCGGAAAGAAGACCATCTGCCAACTTCCGCATTTGCGTCTCAAGGTCTTGTGCTGGGGCGTCGGTGAATGGTGGCTCGCTGGCAGGGTAATAATATCGCTCTTGAAATCCTTGAGTGGCGAAGATACACTGTAGGATACTTGACAGATAGCAACTGTTCCCAAGGTTGGATAAACCGGTAAATCCAGGGCCAAAGACTGGAGGTAGCTCACGTCCATCTTCACTTGTCATAGAAAATTCCCATTTCAAGTTGTGTTCGACTTGCATCTCCATCAAACTCTTCTCAGTCTTTTCACGCCCGGCCAGATAGATTCCCCAATGTGCGAGGTGTGCAGCGAGTTCCGGATCCGTGCGCTCCTCATTACACTTATAACAATAGATATCGGCAGATCCCTCGGCGGTGATAGAACCAAGTTTAACAGCAGCGGAATGAGATACAGCATCCGCATGAGCAAGAGCATGTGAATTTCCCTTGCTCCCGCCAAACTGGCTTCGTCCACAGCTGACGTTTCCACACTCTAGACAAAGCCAAAGATTCTCCTTCAAATCACATGCTGAACACTGGCTTGAATCTATATCCGAAGTTAGCCTTGTCATCGTCTGCATCGACCTAGTCGCTGATTACCTTTGCCGTCCTTCCCCTCGTTCTCTTGTTGAACCATGCACAGGGTATGCTCGCAAGGAACAAATTCCTGCTCCCATGCCTTCACCTCCTCTTTTTTGGAAAATGTCATCGCATTCATAATACCGTCAATCACCGTTGGGAGGTTTCCATATGTTTTATCCACGTTCTCTACCGCACACGCATAGCATGTCACAGATGTAACAACATCGTATCGATCTTCCTCCGTTTCGGCCGCAATTGCGAGTTTGGAAATCTTAGGCGGGGGTTCGTCACGCTAAATATCGCTTGGATTAGGACCAAGAACAATTCTGTCATTTGCAAGGAACAAATATATACCTGGATCTGTTTTGGGGTTCTCTTGATGTTCAAAGCCAGCGAATGACCAAAGCGCTGATAATGCAATCTTGCATGATCCCTGTCCCCAACACAGCCACCATTGAAACACTGCAGGCACACGTTAAGGCCTAGCTCGTCATCCTGCAAACCAACCGAATTCGTTAGATATATTTGCGAACCATGTCAACCAGCCTTTTAACTTACAATAGAATCAAAACACTGGGTGCAATCCTCTCGATACACAGACTGGAAGGGCCCGGGAGGACCAAGGTCTATACGATATCTCGTTAGCAAGCCACGGAATATTACGACTTGCACTTCTCACCAACCTGGAGCTTCCGCATGGACGCAAGCCATCTTTGATGATGTTTGGTGGGGTTTGATGGCGATTCCTCCCGAGACTTGAGTAACAACGAAAGAGAAAAGAAAACAAAAATAGAAATGAAGAAGAAATGAAACAAGAAAACGAAGGCGTGTCACGAGGAAATTCGAGAAAAAGACAGGCAAAAAGGGCAGGCACTCGTCGACGTCAAAGCAAGGCAGGAGCTATCCACCGTGGGGGCAAATCAGATTACCTAATCGCGGCGCGGGGCAGGTGCCTGAGGCGTAAACTGGCGGCTCACGTAAACCACTCTACGCGTTAAAATCGACGCGTCGCGGCTCTTCATCATCCACATCTCTCTGGTTCGGTGCTTGACTTTTCGCCGCCATCTCCAACATCTTCAACTGCCAGTATCTTTTGAAAAGGAAAAAGGAAGATGGCTGCTGACGCTGCATCTCAAGTAACAGTCGGGGCTCTTGGGTACGTTCTAAACGTCATTTGAAGACCTTTTAAGAAATTAAGGGCGAGTCTTCGACTAAGAGCTAATATGTCTTTGATATAGTGCCATTTTCGACGACACCAAACCCCAGGTCCATGAGCCTATTGTACAATGTGTGCAGATCAAACCTCTGCCTCCTCAACCCGGCCACCAAGAGCGCTATCGGGCTGTTTTCAGTGACATTGCCAACTATGTTCAGACGATGCTTGCCAGCCGTATGCTGAAGCCAACCCAATGAATTGATCCATACATATGCTAAATGCTATAGAAGAAGCCAACCATGTGGTTACAGACGGTTCCCTCAGAAAGGGATGTTTTGTCCGGTTGAAATCCTTCCAAGCCAACTCGGTTAAGGGTAAAAAGTGAGTGTGCTTGCGATAATCTCTTTAATGTGGCTTCATACTGATATTCAATCAGGATCCTGATCATTCTCGACCTGGAAGTCCTGAAGGAGCTAGGAGAAGCAGAGAAGATCGGAGAGCCGAAGCCCTTGGAGATCAAAGCCGAGGAAGACGAAAAGCCCCAGCCGACCACGATGTCAAGTAACGGCTTCTATGGCTCAAAGCCCGCCGCACAGCCCCAACAGCAAAATCGTCCGCAGCCCGCACGAGGACCCGCAGCTTCTGCGCATGCTTCCATTCATCCTATTGAGGCCATTTCTCCCTACAATAACAAGTGGACAATCAAAGCCCGCTGCACAAGCAAGTCCAATATCAAAACATGGCATAATAAGAACGGCGAAGGAAAGCTTTTCAGTGTAAACTTGCTGGATGATAGCGGCGAGATCCGCGCAACTGGATTTAATGATCAGTGCGATATGCTCTACGAACTTTTCCAGGAAGGTAATGTGTACTACATTTCAAGTCCTTGTCGAGTACAGATGGCCAAGAAACAGTTCACAAACCTGAACAACGACTATGAACTTACCTTTGAGCGGGATACTGTTGTTGAGAAGGTAAGTTGACATGCGCTCTATATCCCCCTGACCATTTGCTTATGCTGGCTTATAGGCGGAGGACCAAAGCGATGTGCCCCAAATTCGCTTCAACTTCACCTCTGTTGGAGATTTACAGACCGTGGAGAAGGACACAACTACAGATGTGATCGGTATCTTGAAAGAAGTTGGTGAATCATCTCAAATTATTTCAAAGGGAACGGGCAAGCCCTATGACAAGCGAGAGCTTACACTGGTCGACAACACTGGCTTCTCTGTGCGGTTGACTATCTGGGGCGCTACCGCGAACAATTTTAACGTGCCTCCAGAGTCTGTTGTTGCTTTCAAGGGAGTTAAGGTCTCTGATTTCGGTGGCCGTAGTCTCAGCTTGCTAAGCTCTGGCACAATGACCGTCGATCCGGACATTGGAGAAGCCCACCGACTGAAGGGATGGTATGATGCTCAGGGTCGAACCGAAGCTTTCACGTCGCATGCATCTCTTTCTGGTGCTACCAACTCGAACATGAAGTCTGATCGATTCAAAACAGTTGCTCAGGTTACCGAGGAGCAACTTGGAATGTCTGAGCAGCCTGATTACTTCTCTTTGAAAGCAACTGTTGTTTTCATCAAACAGGATGCTACCTGGTGCTATCCGGCTTGTCTGTCTGAACGATGCAACAAAAAGGTGACTGAGTTGGACCCTGGTCAATGGCGCTGTGAGATGTGCGACAAATCCCACCCCAAACCCGAATATCGTTACATCATGCCGCTCAGTGTGAGCGATCACACTGGTCAACTTTGGCTTAGCTGCTTCGATGAAACTGGACGATTAATTATGGGAATGTCGGCGGATGATTTGATGCAGCTTCACGAGGATGACCCCGTCGCATTCGGGGAGGTGTTCCAGGAGGCCAACTGTCGCACCTGGAATTTCCGCTGCCGTGCCAAGATCGACACATACGGAGAACAACAGAGGTATGCTCCTGGGAATTCTTTAATATACAGGCCAGAGAGCCGTAGCTAACATCGTTTAGGGTTCGGTACCAAGTATCATCAGCTTCACCAGTCAACTATTCAGAGGAAGCCTCTCGTCTAGCCGATATCATCAGCTCGTACAATATCTCTTAAACAAGGCAAAAGGTCTAAACAATCGTTGAATATTCCAAACGTTGTGTGCTCTCAATCACTTTGTCGTTCAGGCCGTGATGTCAACAACGGCTTTATGGAGTACTGTTATACAATGAATTAGTGTGATATCGCCAATACAAGTATTTTTTTCGAGATTATGGAGTTTCTATTGACGAGATCATTATATACGTCATTTCTCGACAGCTTTTCTAATAACATCAAATTAATCAAATACATAAAATATAGTCTTGTAACTATACATAGTACACTAACGATTCCGAGGATTTCCCCACGTCGGGCGGACCGAATGGGCACCTCCGGCGGTGACACCGGAAAGATGCGGCAATATTTTGAAAAATTCCCAAAATTTCCACGGGACGATTTGACGAGAAATCATTGACAATTCTAATTTCGACCCCATTGTTGAAATTAATCGCCATGGGTAAACGGAGTTACGAGTCTACGGACCTGAAGCCCCAGAAGAAGTCCAAGTCCGACAAGCCCCCCAAGGACAAGAAAGAGAAGAAAGAAAAGAAGAACAAGATTGTTTCGGAGCAGGACAATGGCACCGAGTCCACTGAGAAGACCACTTACACTGAGGCATCTGCGCTGAGCGCGCTGCCTCAATCTGAGATTGATACTTATCTCAGTGAGAAGGTGATCAAGTTTACAGACCCTTCTGCCGATGCGCCAGCTCTGCGCCCGTTGATTTCCTTCGACTACCTTCCCCCAAGTGACGGCGACCTGTACGCCCCGCTGAAGTCGTTCCCAGCACCCACACCCATTCAAGCAGCTACTTGGCCGTTGCTATTTGCCGGCCGTGATGTCATCGGTATTGCCGAGACAGGTAGTGGAAAGACCCTGGCCTTCGGTCTGCCTTGTCTCCGGAAACTGACAGAGTCCAAGAAAAGCCAGAAGGCTTATCACCCGACTGCCGTCATAATTTCTCCAACACGTGAGCTGGCAATGCAAATCTACGATCAGCTTATCAAGTTTGCTGAAGTGGCCAAGGCCGGAGTGACATGTATATATGGTGGTGTAAGGAAAGACGAGCAGCGAGAGGCTCTCAAGACCGCGGCGGTTGTAGTCGCTACGCCCGGTCGTCTGAAGGACTTGCAAAATGATGGATCAGTCAACCTCGGCAAAGTCAAGTATCTTGTGCTCGATGAGGCTGATCGTATGCTGGATAAGGGGTTTGAGCAGGATATCAAGGATATCATTCAACCTATGCCCGTGTCAAGGAGACAAACCGTCATGTTCACCGCAACATGGCCCCGTTCCGTCCGTGACTTGGCGTCTACCTTCATGAGCTCTCCAGTGACCGTCACTATTGGTGGAGATCCTTCGGCGGATCCCCGTGCCAACACCAGGATCAAGCAGGAAGTTGAGGTGTTGGACGGACGGGAGAAGGAGAACCGACTCATTCAGCTTCTCAACCGATCACAGAAGGGTAAGAACCCTGAGAAGGTCCTTGTATTCTGCTTGTACAAGAAAGAAGCTATGCGCGTGGAGCGAACCATCAGCTACAAGGGATTCAAGGTTGCTGGAATCCACGGAGATCTGAACCAGTCGGACCGTTTCCGCAATCTTGAGGCTTTCAAATCTGGAGCTGCTACTGTCCTTGTTGCAACCGATGTTGCAGCCCGTGGTCTTGATATTCCTGCCGTTAAGTTGGTGATCAACGTCACTTTCCCTCTCACCGTCGAGGACTACGTGCATCGCATTGGACGAACCGGACGTGCTGGTGCCGAGGGCCATGCTATCACCCTCTTTACTGAACAAGACAAGGCTCTTGCTGGCGGGTGAGTTTTCTCTTTCTCTTTTGTCTCTTCGACCTTTGTTATTTGGTCCCCACAGACAACACATTATGCTAACTTTACTAGATTGGTCAACGTTCTCAAGGCAGCCAACCAACATGTGCCGGAGGACCTGATGAAATTCGGCACTACCGTTAAGAAGAAGCAGCACGATGCTTATGGTGCATTTTTCAAGGATGTTGACACGGACAAAAAGGCCACCAAGATTACTTTCGATGATTAAATTTGTGTCCAAAAAAGCATTGACTATTCGGATTTGGGTCCCTTGGCGCGGGAGGATGCGATTTGACGAACCACCGCCAATTGTTGCATGATATATTGTCTTTCCACATAGAGCCTAATGATAGTTTCAAGTTAGATCAGATCAAAACGAAGGCGGATTTCTTTTCTCTTTTTCTTCCTTCATGCCGAGAAAGTCCTGTTCACTCTTCCATGACTTACATCAAAAGTGCGTAAACTCCGCTAAATGCAATTGCCAGAATGACATTCTCTTGCAAGGTTGGCATCATTTGACTTGCCCCAGTAGCTACAGCAGTAAGTGCGTAAGAAGTGGGTGCGATACAGACTTCAGCCGTGGAAAGTCCATCTCCATTCTTAACGAGAAAGGATCGAATGAATCGATAACTCCAAAGTGTGCGGACCGCCATATTGACGATATTTGCCAGGACAAGGCCATATGCACCGAGAGACCATACCTCGAGAAAGAAATACGCAGCCAATGCATAACAAGCGGAAAAAGCGCCCATCCAGACTGTCTGAACCCGGATTTCTCGTGGATCGGCGGCAGAAGATACAAACGCCTCAGTGATTCCGTTGAAAGCGAGGAATGGAATATAATAGCAATATAGTGATAATAGGTCGCTCACTTTGGGCGAGGCCCATCGACTACCCCCGATAATGGTGAGTACGGTGGGGACGATGACAGGTCCAATTGGCAATATCAGAACCGAGAGAATTTGATAAGCCTTGAGGATATTGACCAACTGGGTCTTTGCAGATCGAAGTTGGACAGTCGTCCGCTTTGTCGAATCATCATGACTCAGTAGCAAAGAAAAAAGGTTCCTGCTACTTTCCTCTAGTGGTTGAAATATGATTCGTGCAATCAACCCGCCATAATTAGATGCCAGGGAATATATTCCCTGGTCCTCTAAGCTAGACATGGCAGCCAGCATCATCGAGTCCCCTTGAGTAAGGAGATGCTTGACGAGTGATTGGAAAAAGACAGTTGCGGCCAGATAGGACAATCGACGGGAGAACCGGCCTAAGATGTACTCTGAATCATTACTGTAGACGGTCAATTTCTGTATGTTTTTTTTCTTTCTCGGTCCCCAGGCTAACGGAGCGGGAAAAATACCTTGAGTATATACGCCTTGGGAGAAATGAGAAGCCCCTCGAAATGGATTTCCGCAGGAACGACATGTAATATCCGCACACAAGAGCAATAGAATAAGCCAAGTGGCCAAGTGAAAAGGGCAAAGGGCCGACATCTTGGCCTCTCCTCGAGGCGTAGAAAAAGGTACAACATGTCACAAAACTCTTAAGAAAAGCCGCCGGCATTTCGACTGCAGCTCGTTTCTCGTACCACATGTTCTGCTGGACAACCGCAAAGTATGGCTCAGTTGTCAGTTCAATGAGCGATGCGATCCCAGTCATAGTGACACTCGTACTAAAGAATGAGATTGACAGTGCTTTGTCAGGAGCAAAATGCTTGTAAACCCATGTCAAGCCAGTCGTGAATAGGCACCCAAGAATCATGCTCAAATAAGACACATTAATCACTGACTGAGAGGCAAGCGAATGTTTTCTATCCTCGGTGTTTCGACTGCCATTGCCGCTGTTGATGGGTACCAAAGGCTGTCGTTGAATGGCCATCCGAATACTTTCCCGAGAGAAGTAAAGAATTGTCACTTGATAGAGCTCAAGTTGAGCAGCTATACCTAGCACAACAGGTGATAATGATCGCAGTATCAGTTGATTGGAGGCAAAGGTCAGTATCCTCGATGCCAATTGGATCAAGATGAGAAAAGTAGTGCCAGTGGCGGACGACCGAAACACATTACGATTTCCATCGCCATTGCCATTACCATCTCCTTGGTTAATTGGGGCCTCCTCAGTGCGCGCCATCTTGAAAGGAGAGAAGGTTGACGCGTGTCCGAAAGAGGAATTGTAGATGCCTCGGCCAACCCGCTGACCGCTTCCCCACGCTTACGTAGGCATCGTTTCTTATATTTAAACGTGGAAGGATTTGTATAGTTCGCCAGGGGAAAAAGAATGAAAAAGAAGAATATGCTCTTTGTTAATCTACGAGTATACAGTGCATACATGATGTTGCCGGCGACAGCGCACGAGTTTAATGTTTCTTGGTTCGTATGCATGCGCCTAGTAAGAACAATGGTGCTGCTCCTGTTCGAAAGACTTTGAGACAACCCCAAGTTCAAATCAATTGCTGGCTCGGCCTCCTTGGATGGAATTGAGGAGACGAAAGAAAATGGGCCTAGAAAGGAGGAAGATAGAACGGGTAGCCGCCGTTCTTGGTCTTGAAAACACTGAGGAGCAGACTGTACGTAACGAACAGCACACCACCCCAAATGAAGACAGCAAGCTGCTGCCCATTGACATCTTGCATGCGTGGAACCTTCAACGCAAGTGCGATAGTGGCAAAGGAGAGAACAGCATCTATGAGATATTAGAACGAGAGCCACAAGAAGAGAGTGATAGAGAGGGTTATGACTTACATATGGCTGCGATAATTTGAGTTTCCATGCCAAATTGGTTTTGGAATCCCCCGGCAAAATAGCTGATGCCACCATGGCCATCACCTGCAACGTACGGAACCTTGCGGATATGGTTGAACATCTGTCCGCTGGTGAACAAAAGGATGGCAATCAGGCTGACGGCAGCCCAGAGGCTTCGATTCTGCACAATGGGTAGAATATAGGGCGAAAGGACAGTGAACAATGTGATAGCGCCCATCAAGATTGTAATGGCAGAGATGAGACGCATATAGTTGAAGGGTCGAACCAAAGGGGGCTTAGGGCCCTCGGGCAAGTGACGGCCGATCCAAGCATAAAGCTGCTCAGCACCAATTGGACTAGAGACAAAAATATAAATCAGCGACAAGTCTCGAAAATAACCGGGGAAGTTGCCAGGACTCACCTAGTGAAGTCGTATCTCACGGGCTCGGCGTCCAACTTGGCGTACGGTCCAATAGTGGGAGGGAACAGAAGAAGCACAGGTGCGGTTTGAAGCATGAGCTGTTGGTGTAGCCGAGGCAATTAGCTTCCAATGTTCATTATATAACTAAGGCCGGAGTATTGAGGCTTACCTTTTGGAAAACAGCCTTGCCATCGTTGAAATCCAAAGTTCCAAAGGCAACCTTCAACCCGTCAAGCTTTGGTCCCTTATTCCAGCTTCGAGCCATAAGATCCCATTCGGGATCAAACTCCCGACACATCACACAACCAAAACGAGCATCCAATGCGGTCAAAAGAACAACAGCATAGTAATCTCGAGGAGCCTGGGTCAATTCCACAAATGAGGAACTATCCAAGTCAACGGGCCCAGAGCGAGCAAGAGCTTCATATTTCTCCCATCGGTCTGGCGAGCTTTGTGCGGCGAACACGCCGGAAACAAGAGAGAAACACCAAAAGAGAGAAGTCCAGAGCTTCATGATGGCATGACAAAAAGTTGATCTAGTGTTGGTCAAATGTGAAGGACAAGAAAGAACCACCGAGAGGTGCAAGGTGGCCCCTTACGTAAGGCTTCTCCCCGCCGAAAAAGCGGAGTCGCGCGCGCGTCTTTGAGCTTCCCCGATTTGCGCATGTTCTCCTCTCGAGTTGAACGACATACAAAGACTGTGAATCATCATGGCAGCTACTATAGAAGCGCAATTGTCGGAAGTGTGTCATGTGTTACAAGACTATCACGTCCTGAGAAAGAGAAAATGCATGCTAACTGTTACTAGTGCGAGCTGTCCATCCAAACAACACGTTTGGAGAAGGAGTATGAAAGAGTACTCGCGGATTCCAGTCGCCTGTTGGATAATGAAAGAGATCGTGTTAGACGAATGGAGTATCTACTTCTTCAATTTGAGCGAGACGCGCTTCGAGCACAATTGGATCAAGCCCACGAACAATTACTTGAGTCGACGCAGACGGAACGCGGAGCTCGTATGCAGTTAGAAGAAGCTTTTCAAGAGATCGAACACCTTGACGCTTCTTTGCGCACGTCTTATAGCGAGATCAACAAACTGAGAGTGAGTATTTGCCCCGATAGGTGACTATAAGATGCCGACCAAAGAATGATTCTCTAATCCAGTGGATAGGACGAACTCTCAAGCTTGAACGATACCTCTACCGATTATAGTGACCTCCTAGCAGATAAACAGCGCTTATCCCGAAATCTCACCAACCTGCAAACAGAACTCGACCGATTACGAAATCAAGATGGTTCTTACCAGGCCTTAATTTCAGAGAAACACAATTTGGAAAGACAGCTGAATTCATTGGAAGTCCAGCTTGAGAAAGAGCAGAATGCCCATGAACGTACACGAGTGAAGGGCTCGCAGCAAGCTGTAGAAATCGACAAACTCTCCGCGCGAATCGAAGCATTGGAAAGCGAGCTTGCTAGAGAATTGCGAGCGAAGCAGCAATCCGACCATGATACCCGACAACAGAATCAAGGATGGGAGAGCCAGAGATCAGTTCTTGAAGGGAAGATCGAGACATTGAAGAAACAATTGCGAAATGCCAAGGACAAGCTTCAAGAGGCCCGGCAAGAATTACAACAGCGACGTACTGATCCGAGGATTGAAACCGAGACATCTGAATCACGGATCAAAACAGTGCCGCTTCAAGGTCCTGGCCCTGGATCAGATCGCCAAAGTGGCGTGACGATTGCGACTCCCGGGGCTGTTCGATTTCACGACAAGCTCAATCGGAAATCGGCATTGCCTGGAGAAAAATCGGTATTTTCGATAACGCCATTTCTCAATCGTACTAGAGATGTCGGAGACTCCCCAATGAGCTCCGATATAGAGGAGCAAGGAGTGAGAAAGACCAAGAATGATGCCAAACCAGTATCTCGCAAGACCAGTCTCGCCGAGGAGCATGATTCGTCAGAGAAACACGATGCTCCTGCTCGAGCACTTCAGTCCAAATCAACCAAGGGGAAATCAACGACGCGAGAAGAGAAACCGGCCACAAAAGCCACTTCTAAGCCCACTTCTAAGGCCGCCTCTAAGATATCTCTCGAAGAGGACGAAGAACAAGAACCCGCCGTGGACCAGGGTCAAGCCAAGAACAAACGACGTAAACTTGGTGCTCAACGGGAACGATCTTTATTCGAAGAGGAAGAGGAGGAGGAAAGAGAACTTGAACTTAGAAAGCCAGGACGCAAATTAGGTCTTGGAGCTGGACGAAGTTCAATCCTTGCGACTTCTCAGCTCCCTGGAGCTGGTCGAGGCTTTGGTGCATTTTCACCTCTCAAACGAGATCGGAAACGATTTTAATTGGATAATCTCGACGGATCAATTTTAATACTCAACTTGAGCAAGATCATCATCGTAAATACTAAATATGGCTAGTAATAATGTAGTTAGATATATAGATTACCCTAACAATATCGATATCCACTTCCAGCTCGGCCGCATTTTGCCGGCAGAACCTCAATTTCTCCCTACCAGATTCCTTTCCCCCCTTTCACAGCTGCGAGATGTTTTCTCTATTCGCATTTCGACCTCAGGGGTTTTGCAAGTTCAGTTTATTGGGACAAGTCAGATGGTCATCGTCGAAGCGGTGGCAAGCCCGTCAGCACAAGGATCAATTCACCAGAGAAGCAGCTGTACAAGGTCTCAAGAGTAGAGCTGCTTTCAAGCTACTTCAGGTAATTTTAGCTTGAAAAAGCTGTCGCAATCCCCTTGCTTATACGGATACTAACGCCTCAACTCAGATTGATGAAAAATACCGGATTTTTAAGCGCGGGCAGACCGTTGTCGATCTAGTGAGAACTTACTCTCCATGGCGAAATGTGCGACAGATAGCTCACAGTTGATTAGGGGTATGCGCCAGGTTCATGGTCACAGGTAAGTTCACTTCAAGGACGCTTCAAATACTTTAACATCACCTAATAATTAAATAGGTAGCTGTGAACCGCACTCAACCTCATGGCCGAGTCGTCGGAGTCGACATCATTCCCGCTCAACCCCCAAAAGGTGTCTCTACGATCCAAGGCAATTTCCTCTCCCCGGAAATCCAAGAATACATCACGGAATTTCTACGCGATCCCAATAGAGGCAGACCACGGCCGACTGAAGCCTATGACGAGGAGAGCACTAGTATCTTAGAAACGGAACGAGACGGGATTTCAAAATCGGGGGAATCAGCCATTCAAAGGACGGTAGATGTGGTTCTCAGTGATATGTCCGCACCCTGGCATCAAACAACTGGTTTTTGGAAACGAAGTCTAAGTAATCCTTACAACAGGATGATGAATACAAGCGGTAATGCTTTTCGAGATCATGCCGGAAGCATGGTAATATAAAACCCCCTTTCCTACCTATGGCTATGTTGACTTGAAGCGTTCTTGAGAGCTAATATTTGGGATATAGGATTTATGCAATGCTGCTTTGAGCTTCAGTTCGAATGTTCTTAAAGCTGGTGGGCATTTTGTTTGTAAATTCTACCAAGGCGTTGAAGATAAAGAGCTAGAAGGTCAACTCAAGGCTCTATTTCATAAGGTTCATCGGCTCAAGCCTGAATCATCACGCAGTGTAGGCTGTTGACCCTTTGCCATTTCATCTGTTATCATAATTGGCTCATTGGCTAATACTTTCCAGGAATCCAAGGAATTTTTCTTCGTTGGATTGAACCGCAAGTTATGATGAATATATGGCATCCAATCTGCAGCATTTTTTTTTCATTATTCGTCGATATGGACTCGGTCTAGATCATTTCAATTTCTTCATTATCTGAAGCCTCGTCCCATTCGACGTCGGCAAGAGCTGCCTCTGCCTTTTCTTGAACCTATATTCAATTTTAGGATCTGGAAAGGAGAATCATTTTCTACTCTCAGTGAGGGATAACTTACCTCCTTGAGTCCACTCAGTTCCTCGACATAACCAGGCTCATTGAGAGCCCTACGCACGAATTCCCATCCTTCGTCTTCATACGCTTTCGTGATTCTTTGCGAGCAGGCACTACAGCATACATAACTTTTTCCTGTCACAGAGATATTCTCGAATGTCGAAAGGAATCCTCGGATCTGGTGAGGTACAAGTCCTAGGGGGTGATCCCCTCGATCATCTTCCCGACTCAAGGGTGCCGGTGCTGTGGCCCTTTGTGGATGTTGAAGAAGTGAAACAAGCAATTCAACCAAAAGCGCAGAAGCTATAGCTGCCACTCCTGGACGAGTCACGGTACATTGTTGATCGAGGGTTTGATCCTTGATTGACTACGTGGATGTTAGCCTTTTGCTGCGCAGAATGAAAGAAGCAGAGGGAGGTTCTGATTTACATTTGCTGGTGCCATAACATCATTGCAAAAATAGCAACCAAGGTCCGCTGGGGAATCTTTGGTTGCTGGCAGGCCGTGACGCATCACTACGAACGAATCGAATCCCAATGCCGCATTCATTACGATTTTACCTGCTGCCTTTCCCATGACCGTTGGAAGCCAGCGGGATTCTCTCGTATCCATCAGGAGAAAGATAGCATCGTGTTCATCTATGAGTGTTTGAAGGGTCTCGAAGTCTGAACGTGTTGCATTTTCATCCATGATCGGATGGCCTGCCATGGGAACCGATAGTTGATAGCCAGTGGTTTCGACTCCGGGGTATATCTCAGTAAGAGCTTGTGACGCGCGGTGAGCTTTTGGAGCCCCGCCATTCAGACAGTCTTCAAAATTGAAGAGTGGCTGCCGGACGGGATTAGAGAAGGATACGTTGCCTTGATCCACAAACGTGATCTTTTTAACACCCCAGCCCTATAATATCTCAAATTGTCAGAAGACCGTCGTGTTGTGTAAATAGCTTGTACATGAATATGGGACCAGACAGACCAATAGATTGCGGGCAACATAGCTCCCAAGGGTACCTGCACCGAGAAGCAGACATTTAGTATTCTTGATGTCTTCCAGATTAAGATTAGGACTAATTCGCCATTTCATGAGCTTGAGATTCAAATCAACTGATTGGTCGGCTAGTCTGATTACGAATCTGTCAGCATATTATCTCAAAACATTGGCTATCTTGGAGTGTCTAACCTGGTAGGGTCCATATATTCCGTCAAACTCACGGTCCTTCCGGATAACTTTCCAGCTGGATTGCGCTCCCACCCTGTAACTTTGGGCATTTGGGCTTGAGGTTGCTTTTCGCCTGTTTCGGATTTTGATTGTAGCGTAAAAACCATACTGCGACCCTGATCACGTTTTGATTGAGTGTCACGATACCGGAGAATCTGCACCTTGTTGAGACCCCAGCGTTGTCGGACAAGAACTAGTAAATTTCGAAGCATCCATCCAGGTGCATTTTCATAGTTGGAGGGATCTGCAAAACAGATATATCTGTTTTCAACAGCAACGCCATTGAAGAATCCATTCTCATATTCTGCTAACGCTGCTATCCGCCAGGTACTAGGCTCTTGTCCCTTTTCTTGATGAGCCAGGAAAAAGCCTCGTTGTCGGTCATCTGTGCCATAACTCCATGTTTGGACCGCCTCGACAAGGGAGGTACTGTCGTTCGGAGAAAGATATTCACCCCGAAGAGTATTGGTGTCCTCGCTTTGTTCGGTATTGGATTGAGAGCTGGCTGACTGTGCAGGGATCCATGGCGGATCAGAATGAATGGCAGGGAAAGCGAACCAGTAAGAGAATTTATACTTCTTCAGGTCTGCAAATGATAGAATGATAAAGGAGGAAAGCAAAGAAGGACATGAATAGATTGTGCCATCATTAATAGCGTCCCAAATCTGTAGTAGTATATTATTAGTTGACCGAAATAGACCCGGAACGACATATCTGTCTCCCCGAATAGAATGATTCCTACCGTTCTGCCACTTTGAATAATCATTTGTGACTTATCCGTATTTCGATATTCCTCGATGGTATTCACATTCTTGATCATACCTTCGGCTCGATAATAACCAGCCGGAGCTCTATTAATCTGATCAGTGGTGATGGTCATCTTTCTCCTCGCAAGAATCCAGCCTACTCTTGACAAGCAAGGGAGTTTCCATGTATCTGAATCCGACAGGAAGCATTATCAGAGTCTGTGGATCGGATCTCATAGAGACCCAAGACAGGACGAGCGGAGTCATCCAGTTTGTCATGGTTGATTTTGTGAGATGCCAGCGCCGTATAAAACGGCAACTCGATATCCGAAGCAAAAGGGGCGTACTGCATCTTGCAGATCCGCAGTATTTGTAAACATAAAATAGAATAAAAAAAATACTCTTCTTGCTCGTAGATGCAGATGTAATGTAAATATGAGGGGGTGAAGTGGGGAAAAAGTTGATGTAATCGCGCGAACCACTCGAAAGTCAGCCGCCGCAGACGCGTGATCATCGCCTTATCTCAGCCAAACATTTTCCATTTACCTTCCATCTTCACACATTCACCACCTTCTTGTTTTCTTTCGTGGTGACCACGAGATGCTTATCGGTTTGTGCGGAGGTCAGCAGAATAGTCACTTCGCCACAGCTATGTTTTCGCCAGAGACTAATATATTCTAATCAAATAAAGGCATTTGTGCCGGCAAGCATGCAATTGCCGAATATCTGATTCAACATCAAGGCTTCCAGCTTTTGGAACTTACGAGTCGGTCGACTCAGAAGGCTACGCATGAGGCGGATGATCATCTACGGCTTCAAGCATCCAAGATCGGCAAAAATGGTACTACACCAACTGAATTCATATTTTCGACACCTGAATCTCTTCTCGATTTCGTGACGAAACGATGGCAAGAACGTTGGGTTACAACAGACATTGCGGATGGTGCAATCCTCGATCGATTTATTCTACGCCCTTTCTTCCTACTTGTGAGCGTTGACGCGCCTGTGAGCCTCCGTTGGAAGCGATTCTCAGACCGGTTCGTGCTTCTCAGACAGTTTTCGTCTTTCTCGTCCCTCGCACGTTTAAGGAATTGAAACAGTGGCCTAATACATCTTCATGCACTAAAGGTGTTTACGCAGACAATTGAATCCACCCGATCTTGAAAAGTTCGTTCTATGGAATGATCAGAATCTTTATGAGAAGGACATTGGACGAGTATACCTGACAGACCGGGCCCAAGTTCGTTTGTTCAACTCGTCTTCATCCCTCGAAGAACTCCACCAATCTCTTCAAAAACTTGACCTTGCGGATGAACAGCGACTTAGGCCAAACTGGGATCAATATTTTATGCAGCTTGCATCACTTGCTGCTCAGAGAAGTAATTGCATGAAACGACGTGTGGGCTGTGTTCTTGTCCGAGAACGCCGAGTTATCAGTACAGGATACAACGGAACCCCAAGACATCTCACGAACTGCAATGAAGGCGGATGTAGGTTCATTCCGATTCGAGAGACTGATTAACCCGACTAATCATGCTTTAGGCCCCCGTTGCAATCGTGGTGATGGTGGAGGAGTTGGTCTTTCTACTTGCCTATGCTTACATGCAGAAGAGAATGCTCTTTTGGAAGCTGGTAGAGAACGCATTCGCGAGGGTGCAATTCTTTATTGTGATACGTGAGTCATCCATGTCATTATGGGCTTAAAAATTATCGGCTACTGACAAACTCCAACAAGGTGTCCGTGCTTAACATGTACCGTGAAGATTGCCCAAGTAGGAATCTCTGAAGTGGTCTACTCCCAGGGCTATAACATGGATGACGCGGTATGCAGATTCAACCGATGGGAAATAGGAAATGGTTAGCATTGGACTAATTGTGATTATAGAGTGCCGCTATCCTCGAATCTGCAGGTGTACGTCTTCGACAATTCAACCCCGTAAGCACTATTTCTCCACTCCAGGTTTATCCATCGGGCATTCTCTGACTCATATTCATAGCCGTCAAATGGTTTAATTTACCTCCAAGCATAAGTATGAAGCAGCGAAATCATCATCTTCAGTAGCATCAGCATCAGCATACTATTATCAAAAGCCATATCTTTACATTCTTTTTTGACCTGTCTCTTTTTGATACCTCTCATATATACCAGCAAAATATTTGCCATCTACAACTTATAAACATCAAACAAATTAAACTCGTATACAACACTGGAGCCAAGTGGAGGCACCCCTCATTGTCCCGCCATTCTGCCGGGCAGAAAAGAGTGACTCAGCGGGTGAATTTCTGGAGGGGCTCCATCGCATTTACCTTTTAAAACCTCCAAGTTGCAATTGTTCACTTCCCTGCACCTTGAGATTATACACGTAGGTTGAGCGGTCCTTCAATATGCCTACTGTTCACCTTCTCGACTACGTGGCCGGGAACATTCGTTCCCTGGTCAATGCGATCAACCAGGTTGGATATGAGGTAGAATGGGTTAAGACTCCAGAGGATGTGAAGAATGCCGATGTGAGTGCTATTCACTGCGAATATACCAGAATGATTTTGTCTCCATCTTATACTTACTGGTTTCGGTGTAGAAACTGATCCTCCCCGGTGTCGGCCACTTCGGCCACTGCCTCTCGCAACTTGACAAAGGCGGTTTCCTAGAACCAATTCGAAAGCACATTAATGCCGGTAAGCCCTTCATGGGTATTTGTGTTGGTCACCAGGCTCTCTTTCAAGGTTCCGATGAAGATCCTGAAGTACCCGGATTGGGTATCATTCCGATGCGAATCACCCAATTTGACGACAAGACCAAGAGTGTGCCACATATTGGATGGAATTCCGCGATGAACACCGGCGATGTCTCTAAAAAGCAAAGCTTTTTTGGCCTGTCGCCTGACAGCAAATACTATTATGTCCACTCCTACGCCGCCCCTTACACACCGGGAGCCTTGGAGAAGGATGGGTGGTCGGTTGCAACAGCCACTTATGGCGAGGAGGAATTTATTGGCGCAGTAAGCCGGGGGAACATTTTCGGTACACAATTTCACCCGGAGAAGAGTGGAGCGGCCGGTCTGCGAGCACTTCGTGCCTTTTTGCAAGGTGACCAGGTTCAAGCGCTCTCGAAAGATATTCTTGCTGGCAAGGCAGACGGCTTAACTCGCCGCGTTATTGCCTGCCTGGACGTGAGGACAAATGACAACGGTGATCTGGTCGTTACTAAAGGCGATCAATATGATGTCCGTGAAAAGAGTGGCGTTGATGCAGGTGGACAGGTCCGAAACCTCGGAAAGCCTGTTGAGATGGCCAAGAAGTATTACGAACAAGGAGCGGATGAGGTCACTTTCTTGAACATCACCTCTTTCCGAGAATGCCCTCTGGTAGATACTCCCATGCTTGAGATCCTGCGAAGAGCATCAGAGACCGTCTTCGTTCCTTTGACTATTGGTGGTGGTATCAAGGACACAGTTGACACTGATGGCACTCACGTCCCTGCACTGGATGTAGCTACGATGTACTTCAAGTCTGGTGCGGACAAGGTCAGCATCGGCTCAGACGCCGTCTTTGCTGCGGAAGATTATTACGCGGCTGGAAAGAAGCTGAGCGGTACCACCGCTATTGAGACTATCTCGAACGCGTACGGAAAACAGGCTGTAGTGGTCAGTGTTGATCCTAAGAGAGTCTACGTGGATCGACCAGAGGACACCCACCACCACACTCTGAAAACCGCCTACCCGAATGCAGCCGGCCAAAGCTTCTGTTGGTACCAATGTACCGTGAAAGGTGGCCGGGAGACTCGCGACATGGACGTGCGCGAACTCGTACAAGCGGTTGAGGCCATGGGTGCCGGTGAAATCCTGCTGAACTGCATCGATAAGGACGGTAGTAACAGTGGCTTTGATTTGGAGTTGATTAATGATGTCAAGGCTTCCATCAAGATCCCCGTCATTGCCTCTAGTGGAGCCGGTGTACCTGCTCACTTCGCTGAAGTCTTCAATAAAACGACCACTGATGCCGCATTGGGAGCGGGCATGGTAAGTACCTATAAAACGTGGACGAGACAAGTCAACCGATAACTAATAAGTTCAATTTAGTTCCACCGTGGAGAATATACCGTCAGTCAAGTCAAAGACCACCTCCAAAGCGAAGGATTCCTCGTGCGTCAATTTGAACCCACCATCTAAATCAGATACGATGCCGATGATCCTGCTTTTCGTTGTTAAATAGAATCTCCCGAAATTATAGATATCACGAATGAACCTTCTATGCCCTATTTCTTATATCAATAAAATTAACATCTTTTTTATACAAGAAAATGAGCCGATTTACCTCGTTCGGGAGATTTATAGTCACTCTGAACCATCTTACATAACCCAAGGCGGCAGCAGAGGCGGTGAGCCATGGATATCCCCTTGCTTACAATACCTACAATATTGAATCTAGATTGGCGATTGAACAATCTCAATTTCATTCCTATTCCTATTCAGAATGATTTCTCATCACAATTTTCTATGCGGAGCTGCCATGACTCAACCTCCGAAATAGGAAATTCTGTCTAAATCAAGCCAATCCTCAAATTGAGCGGTTTCGGACCGAAAATCTCGCCGGTGGGGAAGTCACGTGGATCATACCCCAAAGCCGCCCATCGCCACTTCACAACGTCCAACTCACTCACCACTTACCACTCATCAACTACCGACACTCCCCCTCCCCTCTTCGCCGAGCGTATTCGATATCGCCCATCTACTTTCCCCTTTCACAGTTAGATGGCCAGCGTTCTTATTGGGTGCTAAGTGATATTCTCAAGGCCTGGTTTGGTTACCGATTCCGATCTTCCTTAGGACAGGGTTTCACATCGCGAAGGCGGATAACCGGTCTGAAGTTTTTTGAGTAAAAGGAGGTCTGCGAGTTACAAAGGAACTGGTTCAATCCGTTGCGTCTGTTTCAGTCTCAGCGGCGGTCTCTTTCCATCACTTTTTTTCCTTCTTTTCTTTCTCTTCGACATTTGTATTTCCCATCTGTCTTGAATCATATGCAGTTTGAACCTTCCACCTTTCATCGTTCAAGAGAGTGATACTTTATCCCAATTTACCATCTCGAACAAGATTTCCAGTGATAGGACCAGTGTCTATCCGCAGGTATCAACATATTACTCTGCTGCCCTAAATATCCGACCCGTGAATTACCCTCCCTCTCTTCACCCCCTTTCAATCGACCCTGTGTTTCCAGTGGTCGTTCAGTCATTTCCCATCCTGAAAACCCTTCATCTTTTCTGTTTGCCTCTCTCATCTGTACTCCTGTGATTGTGTTGCGCCTTAAAAGTTTTCGGTCTGCATTCTTTTTTCGAGGCCTCAATTGCTTGTTGCGCCTACACAGATCAATACAATGTCATCGTCCGTTCATTTCAAATTCAAGTCCCAGAAAGAACCCTCTCGGGTTACCTTCGATGGTACTGGTATATCTGTTTTCGAACTCAAGCGAGAGATTATCAGCCAGAGTAGATTGGGTGATGGATCTGATTTCGAGCTTTCTATCTACAACGAAGACACCGGAGAAGGTAGGCGATGCTGGAACTTTTTCTTTACACAATATTCCCAAATACATTTTCATTCTGACAACTATCTATAGAATATGACGACGATACGACAATCATTCCACGATCAACCTCAGTTATCGCTCGCCGACTGCCCGCAGCTCGGCCCGGTAAAGGCGGCGCTGCTCGATATGTCTCCGGCAAGATGCCCGTCAATGCTCGAAATGCCTCTCGTACCGAACCTTCCATTACTCGTGCAGCACCAGGTGGAGCTCACGCAGTTAACAATAATGTCTTGGAGTTGAACAATGCGCAAACAGAAGAGGAGAAAATCAATGCTCTTTTCAATCTGCAGGCTAGTCAATGGAAGGAGCAACAGCAAGAAATGGCCAAGTGAGTTTTCAGTTTCCAGTTTCACATATACTGCTTGCCGGTTTGATATGCTAACTCGTTGAACTAGTGCAACTCCTGTCCCATTCGGCAGGGGTAGAGGGAAGCCCGTCAATGTCCCTGATCACCCTCCTCCACCCGGATATTTGTGCTATCGCTGCCGAGAGAAAGGTTCGTTCTCATAATCAGTAATCACTTGGCAGTCTGAGTATAATGCTAATATCTAATCGTAGGACATTGGATTCAAGCCTGTCCCACCAACAATGACCCTAAATTTGACGGCAAATACAGGGTCAAGCGGTCTACCGGTATTCCACGATCTCTCCAGACCAAAGTAGAAAAGCCCGAGTCCCTTGCACCCGACGGTTCCAGCGACGATGCAAGGAATACAGGAGTTATGGTGAATGCCGATGGAGACTTCGTAATTGCGAAACCGGATAAGGCAGCTTGGGAACTATATCAAGAAAAGGCCAAGGCTTCAGCGGCTGCCGCAGCAGAGGCTGCAGCCGCAGAGGAGAGCAAGGCCCTGCAAGCGCGAGGCCTGGAGTGCCCAATTGACAAGAGGATGTTTCTAGAGCCAACAAAGACACCATGTTGTGAAAGGACCTATTGCAATGACTGTATATCCAATGCTTTGATTGAAAGTGACTTTGTCTGCCCAGGATGCTCTACAGAGGGCGTTCTTCTTGATAACCTTGTCCCTGATGAAGAGGCGGTTTCCAAAATCAAAACTTACGAGGCAGAGAAAGCCGAGGCTAAGAAAGAAAAGGAGAAGCAAGCTGCTAGTCAGGAGGAAGTACATGTTAATGGAGCCTCTAACTCTGACTCTCAAGAACCCGAATCTAAAGAGCAATCTAACCCTCAAGCTGAGACAGGAGATACATCTACACAGTCTAAGAAAAGGCCCGCTGAGGATGATCCCGCTTCGGAGTCTGGAGAAGCCAACTCTGAAAATGCAGCTAAGAAACAACGCAGCGACAGCCAACAAAAACCATCCAGCACCGATGGTAATACCAAGGACGCCCCCGCAGGTGCTGCGATCCCTTCTTTCAACGGCCAAATGCCATTCAACGGGCCAGGCATGATGCCACCCTTCTCAGACGCCGGTTTTGGAAACGATGCGATGAATTTCATGAACCCCATGGCCATGGCCAATGGTTTCCCCAATGCAATGGGTCCCGGATGGAACCAAATGAACATGCCATTCAATCCACTCCAAGCAGGCATGTACGGAGATCAATCGAATGGATTTCCCAACATGTTCAACGGTGATCCCTCCATGAACATGTTCCCCATGGGACCGATGCCAAATATGCCAAATGGCGGGTTCCCGGGTCCTATGAACAACAACTTTTCCAATCAACAACGGACCTCATTCGGCGGGCCTTATTCACATAACGAGGATTCTGCGTATTTCCGACAACCAGTGAATCCTCAACGTCATCAGGCTCGAAACCGAAGAGTGCGACCTAGTGATTACCGGGAATTGTAATGAGAGACACATTTGAATCGGATTATGCATTGGCGTTGGTTCGGATGCACCACTGTACAGGCATCACTTTTCTTCTTTCATCTTTCATCTTTCATCTTTCATCTTTCATCTTTCATCTTTCATCTTTCATCTTTCATCTTTCATATTCTCTATTTTCTCTATTTTCTCTTTCTCTTTCTTTTGATTTGTGTTCTTTCTTCCTAGAGCGGCGTGGACTTTTCATTTCATTCTGTATTCTTTTTGATATCTTCATCGGATCATTATCGTGCCGCGGTGGTACGCAAGTTGCATTTCTTTAAACATGTATTTCTATTGAGCTGTCAATGGAGCGAGATTCAATTTGACCGATATCGACCTACAGATCATACGAATGCATACTTTTAATTTGAACCTAGCAAGTAGCCTGTTGGTAATGAAATAGTTCACGAATACTCAGTAGAGTAGTAGTAGTACATTGATGTATAGATCAGATACTCGGAAACACGATAACTGCCCCTCTCATCTAAAAAGAGACCAATGCAAAGGAACATCAGACGAAATTCAAATTGAAACTACCCAGTCCAACTAAAAACATGTACTACAATTACAGTTCACGGCTAATAATGAAGAATTACGTTCAGGCTGACCACAGCACGGACTCGATCAGGTGATGTGGAGAGAAAATCCCCTGCCCAAACCTCCTCCCAACTTCCATTCAATCTTCCTTTCTCACTTACACCATTCTACAAATATCCCTCCCAAGACTACGAGTCCAAACAAGCCATGGCGAATTACATGAATCATAGTAGTAGTAGTAACTACAATCAAATGACCCGATTTCTCGACCAGGAGTCCACTGCGCTGGCCAGCTGCTACTCCGTTGACTCAACCTCCAAGGTTCATGGCTTCCACTACTGCACTACGCTGGGCGCCGGTACGTCTACATTTTTTTTTACCACAGACCATATCCGCTTATCATCGTGTATTATGTTCTTTCACTCACACGTTACAGGAGCACAGTGGTGTCCCTGAGGTCCCCTCAGGGTCTAAATCCTCCATAAAAAGTCCTCTCCCCGAACGATCCGCCGCCGCGGAACACCGCTGGTCCGGTAATCACCGGTCCGAATACAAGGGAGAGGCAATGCATACCATTCCGGAAGAGTGTGAGAGACTCTTCTGTGACACACTTTCCACGACTTTCCTTGGTGAGGGGACTGGTGCGGAACAGGAGTCACTGGGAACGGGTGCGTTTCAGAGCATTCAGCCCAGTCATTTTGGGCTTGGATATGATCGAATCCAAAAATGGGTCGAAGTATGGGACTACACCGGTGATGCCATCTATCGTGGATTTGTGACCGACATGAATGGCGAACGAACCCTGTTCGTATTCTTCGAGGATGGAGCCCTCGACCACGGCCTCAAGTCTGGGTAAGTTGATTCCAGTATATGATGCAACCCAACTCACCGCCATATTCAGTGGAGCCAGGTCATGTTTGTTCTTTAGAAACTTCATCAAATGCTGACCGATACTTCTATGCAGGTTGATCGCGCTATTCGAGCTTGCAGGGGTAGATGCATTCGACTGCTCACAAATCGTCGCCTGCGTCAAGCGGTCGCAGCACACAAATGAGATGGAACTGGTTCGCAGCCTTGGATGGTGTGGATTCAGTCTTACAACCCTTGAGCCGTGGTCCATGGCGGGTGATTCGGGTCCCTTCCTAAGCTCCAAGTGGTTATTCCTGGCTGCTGAGGTATAGTGACCCGATGAAAAGCGGGCTCACTTAATTCGTGCGCCATTTCTAGTTGGTTCCAACGTTACGATTACGATTCTTGCGATTATCGATGCGATGTGTCTGGAGTTTCCTTTCTTCTAACTCTTTTTCTTTCTGCTTTTCTTTAATCCGGCCAGTACATATTGATAGCGATGACCATTGGTCGCAGTCTTTCGTCTGTTTGAATTGATTTTTCAGATATTTCTACTCGGGTAATCCTACAGAAGTATACAAAATTAGATGATCGACCCTAGTTTATCTGGTGGAACTTCCCCAGCTCTTCAAGTATGGCTGCTCCGATAAGATAAGCAACTATGACGACGTCCAACTTTGCGCACGTCAAGAGGACATCCCTACTTCTTCTTCCTCTTTTTCCTTTGGCTTCTCACCCCTCTTCTTTACTTTTCTCGGTCTTCTTAATCATGTCCAAAGAAAACAAAAGAAATTTCAACTTCCCTCGATTCCTCCTCCCATCAAACCCCCCAAGACAACCTTCCACCGTCACACCACGCTCCCAACCCCACACCGTCCCGAAGTATCTAGATGGTCATGTTTCCTACCTGAGCTGTTCCGAGTGCGCCGTTCACCTCTGTCTAACCTCTCAAATAATCAGCAAAGGTTTCACAGGCCGTCACGGCCGCGCATATCTCGTTTCCACGGATCCAGTAATCAGCGCGGTATCAGTGAGCGCCTCATCATCCGCAACTATATCGCTGCCTAATACAATTCTCCAAAGGCCCGTACCTCGACAGCTCGTTACAGGAGCTCATACCGTTAGCGATGTGAGCTGTGCCTTTTGCGGGAGTGTATTGGGTTGGAAATATGTTGCTGCCGAAGAGGAGTCTCAGCGATACAAAGTTGGGAAATTTATTTTGGAAACTAAGAAGACTATGACGACGTCTTGTTGGGAGTCACCGCCAGATGTACAAGTGCCTGTTCCACAGAAGGGAGACTCTGAGCGGAATTTGGATAAAGGCTGTGATGGTGAGGTGGAGGTGGAGTTTGATAGTCAGGATGAGGATGAGTGTGAGGATTTGTTTGCTGGGATTTGGAGTCCTGGACTGGCTAGTCGTCGACGAAGTCGTAGGGTGGAAAGGAAACCTGCGATGTTTAGTCTGTCGTGAACTGCGGCATTGAATTTTGCCCCCATTTCCTATTATTTGTGATATTCCATCCCCTGTTGATGAGATGATACTCGACTGCGATGTCATGGGCGTTTCCCACATGATACCCAACCCTCTTTTCTTATTAATGTTCAACGCCTTTGATTCCTACGCAATATTCCGATAATAATAATAATTATAATAATAATTCATTCAGCATTCCACAGAAGATCAGTATGAAGTTGTCAAAAATGTAAAAGGTAAATCCGAACTCATCCCAAACGCCGGGAGCCCACACCATATAGAAGCGCTAGGCATCATCATCCACTCGTGCACGCTTGGAGCCTTCATCTGCTGGTGCATCATCTTCAGCCGGACGTTTCGATGATTTTTGAGCGGGTGTTTTAGCAGGTTTTCGTCGAACCAACGACGAAAGATCTGTTGCACCTTGGCTCACAGCGTCCAGGCGTGCTTTTTGGTCTGTCGCGGACTGTCCAACAATCTGCCCAAGGATACCCTTCAGCATGGCTTCATCCCCTTTCTCTTCTTGCTCAAGTGATACCGGGGAGCGGTGAAGGTCAACAAGCTATTGATCATGTTAATAAATGGTTCATGCATCGTCTTGGGCGTAGAAGGGTTGACTTACTCTTTGCTCCATATCGGAGATGATCTCTTTAACATTCGCAATCTTGCGCCTTGTCGCAGTAGCTTTATCTTCATCCATATCTTTGTCGGCTTCCAGCTTCTTCTCCTCATGCGCCATTCGAATCTTGCAGCTTTCGATGGCACGTTCCATATGTGTCGCAGCCTCTTTGCGCATACCTTCATCAATTGTCTTCGGTTGCTGCTGTTCCTCCTCGCCCTCTCCATCCCCTGGCTGTTGCGCGGATGCAAACTCGAGCGCAAGTGATAATTTGTAATGGCACTCCGCAACGGAAGCATCCTCGAATGGAACCAAGGTATTGCGCAGTTCAAGTGTGGTTCGCAAATCATTGACTGCATCAGAGAAGCGCTCAGCTTCCAAAGAAATCTCTGCTTGGAGGTCATAGGTATCTGCAAGGCGTTCTTTGATGTGCTTGAGATTCTCTGGCAACTCAGTCGATTTGCCTTTACCAGTATCATTCTCCTCTGCGACCTCCAGCTTCTTGAGGTAAAGAACTCGGGCTAGGTCAAGAACCTCGAAAGCATTGGCGAAATCATCCTCCTCTTCCTCCTCCCCTCCCTCTTCACCATTCTCCTCCTCTGAATCCGAATCGACGAAATTCTCGTCACCGGTGAATTGGAAAAGAGGCTTGGATTGCGCTGGCTCAGACTTTCCATCCTTCTCCTCTGTGGTTGCGTCAGACTTCTTAATCGCGTCTTTAATCAAGCCCTCACTCTTGGGAGCTGGCTTAGCAGGGCTCGCATTCGCCGGCGCATTGTTTGGTTCACCAGCCACCTTGGAACCCAGCACATCACTCTTGCTGACAGCAACATTATAGAGAGACTTTCCATAGGCGTAGAGGAGATCAGCGTTCTCCGGTGATAGTTCACCATTCAGCTCAGCCTGGAGCTCGGTGGCTTGCGAGTAAAGCTCTGAAGCGGCATTATGATCTTTCGAAGCATCCTTCGCAGCGGCGCGGGAGATAAGATCGTCCAATTGAGCACGAGTTTCTTGCGACTTAGTCTCGACAGGTTGAGAGGTTGTTGCTGGTTGCTCTGATTCAGTCATGATGGAAAATGTTCGTGCAGTTTTGCGGGTTTGCAAGGAGGAAGAAACGTCCTTGCGAAAGTAAAAGAGAACGGGGCTTATCGATAAGCAACGCTCGCGCACGCGTCACGCGTTTCCTGCGACTTTCGACTTTTGCACTTCACTTCACTCTGCAAGAAAAGACTGAATGTTCTGATTGATTCCTTTCTTCTGGATTAGTCGGTTCTACTGACTAGTCGATTATCTGTGTCTTCCATTACACCCTCATCGAATATCATTTACGCCTCGGTGCGTCCTCAATTACAATGGATCCTACGTCCACCCCACGGCATACAGATCGCTTCAAGATGGCAGCTACAGATCCAATTCCCTCTTCCTCGCCGGGATTTGGAACGCCTGCACGTCCACTTCGCATGAATAAAAGTCACGCCCCTCCTGCAAAGACATCCATCTTGCCTATTTTACTCCCTCCTGCCACGCTACGACCAGTTGCCTTCCGAACATTCACCCGCAAACACAACCTCACAATTTCTTCTTCGGCTCTTCAAACATTAGCAGCTTTCGTGGGAAAGAATTGCGGCTCCGGTTGGAGAGAAGAGGGACTGGCTGAGAAAGTGTTGGACGAAGTTGCGAAGATATGGAAGAGGGCCGGAGGAGGTGTTATTGTGGAGGAAGGAAAAGGTGCATCTCTCAAGAATATTTTACAGACCCTTGAAGGGGGAATGAGTGGCGGACGAGTTGTATCAGGCAAAGGCAATGCTCAAGATGGATCTTCAAAGGTCTCTGGCATTGGCGCAGATGTCGGTCGTATCGATCTGAACAACGACTCACAAGGATCCTTTGGCTCGAAATCTGGAGACAACGAAGAAGATGAATCCCAGCTATCGATTCATCCTCGAAATTGGCTGAAAACGATCGAGGCCTTTAATATTCCTCGTCTCACTTATAATGTCGATAAGAAGTACTTTGAGGCGATCAAGTCAAAACCGACGCTATTCCCGCCTCCCTCACACAAGACTGCATTATTCCGAGACAGATATAACTTGGTATACCAACGACTACTTCGGAACGAATCTTTCCAGAGCTCTTTAGGAATTGCTGGTGTTCCTTCGCTTCAGCGGTCTTCATCGAACCTAGCAGCTGGACAATCATATAAACTAACTCCCATTGCAAACCTACTGGGTCGGAGCGGTACATCTCATCTGCTCTTGGGACTTTTGACAACATCTCCAACGGGTGATCTGTCACTGGTAGATCTGACGGGAGCGGTAGCTCTCGACCTGAGCCACGCAAGGATGATCCCTGAAGATGGTGCTTGGTTCGCACCAGGGATGATTGTGCTTGTTGATGGTATCTACGAAGAGGAAGAAATGGTCAAGGGATCTGTGCTAGGCGGAAATACCGGCGTTGGTGGCTCCATTGGTGGTCATTTTGTCGGAGTGTCTATCTGCGGGCCCCCGTGTGAACGAAGAGATATCTCTCTTGGAACAAATACCCGTCAAGGTACTGGAGAAATAAGTTCAAGTGGTGGATTTGGATGGGTTGATTTCTTGGGAATTGGCTCCGAACGCGCACAGGGTGCTCGCATGAGACGAATTCAAGAAAAATGCCTCCAAAGCGAACAAGAAAAAACAGAAACGACGTCACCCAGGCTGAGAGTCGCTGCTATGAGTGAGGTCAATCTCGACAACATGAGAACGCTAGACGCCCTTCGCAAGATTTTCAGTTCCTACAACGACCTAGCCCTACATGAACGTCCTCAAGTCTTCGTTCTGATAGGAAACTTTGTTCAAAAAGCTGTTATCAATGGAGGCGGTAGAGCAGGAAGTATCGAATATAAAGAATACTTCGATTCTCTTGCCGTCGTCTTATCCGATTTCCCAGCTCTCCTCCAACACTCTACCTTCGTCTTTGTCCCTGGCGACAACGACCCCTGGGCCGCAGCATTCACAGCGGGGGCCGCATCCTCAATACCCCGACAACCCATCCCAGAGCTATTCACATCCCGCATAAAGCGTGCCTTCGCAACGGCCAATTCCGAGCTCGATCGATCTCAAACCTCCACGCCTGCAGGAGAGGCACTCTGGACCTCAAATCCAGCCCGATTATCATGGTTCGGCCCCGTACACGACATAGCCATATTCCGAGACGACATTTCAGGCCGATTACGACGTAGCGCAATAAATACCAAGACAGATGACGATGAGCCCGAACCAGACACCACCATGCACGAAGCACTCGAGAACGACACCGTCTCCGCGGAACAAGACGGATCCAAAACAAAGTCCGATACCACGACCCCTGCAGCAATGATGGCTCGCAGATTAGTGAAAACGATTCTGGACCAAGGCACTGTTTCTCCATTCCCATTGACAATGCGTCCTGTTTTGTGGGACCATGCTTCTGCTATTCAGCTGTATCCGCTTCCAACAGCGCTGATATTAGCTGATGCCGAAGCTAGTCCTTTCTGCATGACTTATGAAGGATGCCATGTTATGAACCCGGGACGATTACTTCCTGAGGGCAGTGTCCCGACAGTGAGATGGGTTGAGTATGATGTATTGCGAAACAGGGGTAAAGTAAGAGAGGAACGATATTAGGTCGAGCTTGAGACTGGCTCTACATCTCAGAGATAGCAAAACAACAATGATTTCAAATGTACTTTATATAATTCACATGCATGCAAAAGGAATGAAGTTACGATATACAATGTCCAAACTTGAAAATTAGAGAGCAAAGAGGACTAGATGAGCCTTGGGAAAAGGTTTAAATAGTAGAAGATGCGTGCATTTCACAATGGAAATTCTAAGAATACAATCGTGTAGAAAAAGGGCATATGCTATCCTCAGGTATCAATCCCCTGGTTAGACAGAACAACGTTGAGTTTTCAGAAAGAAACAGAAAGGGTGCTAATCGATTGTGATGACATCGGCATTGTTTCCCACGGCACTCTTCTGCGGTGACATCTCGAGTTTCTGCGCGGCTGTGGGTGGTTGTTTCACTGTGTTCGGTTGTGGATTTATAGGCTGTTCCTGTTCTTGCTTAATGGGTTCGAGTGGACAGGCGTTCACGCATTCGTGTAGTTTGTCGAGGAGGTCTCCGACTTCTTCTATGGAAGATAGAGCGCCATCCCCTAGGCCTTGCCAGCCAGTGCCTTTGGAATTGTAGACCTGTTCCCGTACCACAGTATAAGCTTGACCAGGACCTTGTTCTTGACCTTGACCATATGAAGCTCTCAGGCTGAAGTCCTCTAATAACCAGACAGTGCGCCCTTGTCGAGGCCGCAAAGATAATCGGAATTGTGCTTTGCGGAAATAATTAATTTGGTAAACGGTGGGTGTCCGAACAATGATGTGCACTACAGATGATGTTTGCTGGCTTGGTTTTGTGATTCGTTCCAAGCTGTATAGAAGGGGAGATGTCTCTGCTATTGAGCCGAGAGCATACTCAACGCCTGCCTCGGAGAATCTCTCGTTCAAAGCCACGGTGAGTGATTCTTGAATGCGGCGATGGGGGCTCGGGCTATCGAAATCAATTCTTAAGCGTAGGCGGAATAGAGGATTTTGATTTGATAAGATGCTCGGAATGTCAATGAATTTTGTCGGTGAAGGCCCTGAAATGTCGATACCAATTCGTGCAGACAGGCCATTCTTTTGGCCATATGAAAACGAAATCTCCGATAATGACAACGACCGAGGGTGCATCTTTTTCTGGATGAGGGACTGGAGGATGTAGATAACACATTCCAGACGCTGGAGGCGTTCAAGAAGAGTGACAAGCACGGACTGACCAGCAGGCACAAGTAGCCGTAGTGCAAACCCGGCTCCCTTTTCTTGTACGATGAGCAATGGATCTGCGCTAGAGATAAGAAAGACGAGGGATTTGATGCAGTATTTGAAAGAGCCATAAGCAACCAAAATAGCCGAGTGGCTCTCGTGGTCAATTCCTTTGAAACAAAGGCGAATGGAATCTTGTAAGTACGATCCCTTCTGAAATCTCGGCATTGCAAGTCGAAACGCAGTTGGGATAGAGTTGGGTTTGTAGCTGAATACAAGTTCCGGGATCTCGAGATTGGACCCTAGTCGCAAATCTTTCAGTGCTGGGTAGAAGCTTGAACCTGGCAGGTCAGCCAAGCTCCGGGCGTTGGCATAAATCGCCAACATTCCTGACAGGGAATGCACAAGTTCCGAGCAAGCGGAATAGTCAAGCTTTTGTGAGGGCATCAATTCATCGCTGATGGTATGAGCCAGTGTCGAGCTTTCCTTCGTGCTGTATGGCGGTGCTAGGACACGAGAAGCTGCTGCAGGTCGAACTTGAACCAGCCACCACTTATCACCATCCATACTGCTAGTCGCTGCGACCACCCAGCGGCGATCCCACTGCTGGTGAGTGAAGAAGGAGTACCGCAAAGTGTTCGTAGGGAAGACACGACGAACGTCGACTCCCAGACCTCTTTGGTTGATGCTTTCGAGACCAAGCGGTTTGATACCTGACTCGATTTGATGGACTGCAATATGGCATCTGAGCCGAGATACGCGCGAGAGTATTTCATCAATCGTGGACTTAGGTTGTCGTTCGATATTGAGCTGCTCCAAAGCACTAGATGACCCAGACAATATGATCGCCCCTGACAAAGGCTCAACGGAAACTCGCAGAGATCGTGAGGCTGTCAATTGAACATCAAGATGACAGTCACCTGGCTCAGTCTTCGATAATTGAGCACGTAATGATAGTTTGTGAGTAGCGAAGAGTAGACTTTTCTTGAAAGATGAAAAAGCAGCTGCCAGGAGATGTGATGTATGTAATGCGACAACGCTTCGTAGAATACTCTCCAGTGAGAGAAGTTTTGGGTCAAAGTTGATGTGGTCACTGCTGACTTCCTGGCCATCTCTAACCCAACGAACAGCGACAGAAGAAATTTGATCATTGCCTTGCTTTATGTTCTTGCGAGACCCTCGCTGAACACCGAGTTCCAACCAGCTTTTGGGGCCCGCCCTTGATGGCCAGTATTGAACAACCAGAATCCGGTGAAGCAACTCGATGCGCAAAGAGTCCGACCATAAACCTCGTGCAAGATCCACGGCTTGTCTGTGGAGAGTGCTGATTTTATTCGTGAGAACCAGGCCGTGGAGGAAATCGAAACATCCTGTTAAGCCATCATTGCGGAGAATGTCGTTCACCTTAGCATCAAGTTCGTTGAAGATCCGGCCCTTCGGAACTGGAGATGAAGGAGAGAAAAGAAATCGAATGTCCACAAAGAAGAATTGTGAGGTTTTCGTCTCTTCCGCAACGGCAAGGTCAAGCTCAAACTCCCCAGGAACTGTAAATGTAACCCGCCCATCATGAATGCGATAGTTGCGCAAAGAATGTGGTACTTCGTCGTATACCGCTAGTCGCACGCTAATGATGCGGTTGATCTTGCGCAATTTCTTGAGTGTTGATCGTGCAGTCAATGGCTTTGGAGGCTTGTAACCGAACTAGAGGGAAAGGGTCATTAGAAAAACGTAGCAAAATACAGAGACAGGCGAAGGAACTCACATCAGGTAAAGATGCTACCCGACCCTTGTAGAGAATCTCCAGGGCCGTTTTGAGGTCAGGATTGGCTACTTGCGCCCTGACCAGATCCCGCTTCATTTCACCCACATATTGCACGGCAGCAGCATATGCCTGGTGTCTTGTGCGAATGAACCCTTGAATATCAATAAGCCGGCTGACCTCCGAGGCTTGCCGACTCCATTGGGAGAGAACCAGAAGCTTGATGAATTCTGCTCGTTTGGCATGTGCAAAATCCAGGATCCGTAGCTTCTTATGCACATTTTCCGAAGACTGGTTACCGGGAGATTTGCCATTCATCACTGACGTAGAGGATGGCTCATGAGGCACTTGGATTGCAGCCAGTTCAGTGACTAGCTCCGAAAGATCATTCCAACATTGTTGCACGGCTCGATTGACGAGCATTCCGAACGGGAAAAATCCCTGTGTGATATGCGGCAGTTCATATGGCTTAGAATCAGCATTGCGTATAGGTATCTTTGATTGTTGACCCAATGAATCAAGTCCTCTTTCTGCGCCATTTACCAGGACCGGCCCGTTTCGAGCAGCAGAAGGTTGGCCAGACTTCTCATAATTTCCAAATGACCCAGATGCACCATTCACGGCCTCATTGGGAGCCGGCCTTCGTACAGATCCCTCGATGTTGACATTGTCCATGATGACGCCGGGCATGTCTAAGGGAATCGTCTAACCGGAAGCGCGTTGATTTAAGCGCCTTCCCCTCCTGGACCTTCTGCGCGGCACAGAACAAGCGACCAAGTGAGCCGCTGCTCTGGGGTCGAAACAGGCGGCACCGGGGGGAGGAAGGGAAACTGGTCGTGAAGACTAGGCGAGAAAGGACGTTCTCAACCCAGTGCCATGCGGTATCACTAGCCCCCCAATACAATGGCCACCGGCATAATCAAGAGAGCCGAGCGCACGATCGAGACTCAATCTGAGAGTCGAATAAATCGGACGATGCGGAGAATTCTGATCTGCGGAGAAAAGGCGACGCCCTCAAGTGAAGCCGTTCAGGTTGCGCCTGCGGTAGCACCTGCGAGATAGATCCGAAGTCGAAAGGAGAGAACCAGCGAAAAGGCAAGGCGTGTCGCGTGAAGAGTGATTCGACGAAGAAGTCCAGAAATGAAAGGGGTGTTTGGGGAAATGTAGGGAGGGCAGGATGTCAGAGATGCAAAGCAACTTCAAAGGTGATCGAATTGTGAAAGCGCGAGGTGCACGTCCCTTTCGGGATTTTGCAGCCTTGGTGCCTGATGTATTGTATTGTCATAGTGGTGTATTGTCATACTAATTATGTCAATGCAAATACAGTCGTATTACCAAGAATGCACCCGCATGACCTCACCGAATCCACCTTGGGGAGCTCTCCTCTTCAAGCTATCTCCATGATCTTCCGTCATTCTTGACAATCGGGGGTTTAGTGACCTCCCCCCGATATCCATAATGAATCACGATGAGGAGCCTGAAGGGCTTGCTTCCAGTTTTATGGGCGATGACCCGAGACCTACCAGCAAAAAGGAACTTGCGGGCTGGTATTGCTACGGCTGGGCAGCCGAGGTGTTTACTGTTTGTGCTATGGGTATGAGAATTGACCCCCTCAACATACCTTGCTTGTCTCGACTAACGAAAACTATATTTCAGGGTCCTTTCTACCGATTACATTAGAACAACTAGCACGAGACCAGGGCGTTTTATTGTCAGATAAGACAACTCCGTGTAGTCCGACTTGGAAGTCTGCCAAACATACACCTCATGGAAATGATTTCAGCATACAATCTCCTGCCACCGGCCCATGTGTGGTCTATATTCTAGGTGCCGAGATCAACACGGCTAGCTTTGCTTTATATACATTCTCTCTGAGTGTCCTGGTTCAGGCCATTCTTATCATTTCCATGTCGGGAGCTGCTGACCATGGAAGCTATCGAAAGAAGTTACTGGTCATGTTTGCATTTGTGGGGGCTATAGCTTCCATGTGTTTCCTAGCTGTGATACCTCGAGTCTATATTGTTGGAGGGATCCTTGCCATTATCGCAAATACATGTTTCGGTGCGTCCTTTGTATTGTTGAATTCCTTCTTGCCGGTACTGGTCCGCCATCACCCGGTATTTCTTGAGAAGAGTGCAGAGAACGAGACACATAATCCGCAGACACTGGGTCATTCTCACGAAGAGACCCATGAGGACCCCGATGCATCGACACCCTTACTACGATCCACTACCAGGAGTACACAATCCGCGCAGGAGAAGATGGTATCCTTGGAACTCACTCTTTCCACCCAAATATCGTCCAATGGAATAGGAATAGGCTATATTGGGGCTGTAACTCTGCAGTTGATTTGTATTCTTGTCGTTGTGACGACTCACCAAACTACCTTTTCGCTCCGTCTTGTTTTATTTCTCATCGGGCTGTGGTGGTTCTTATTCACTATTCCCGCAACAGCATGGCTCCGACCTCGACCAGGTCCACCTCTTCTAGCAACTGATGGGAAACCCCTTGATTCATGGGTGGCTTATATTGCATACGCTTGGAAATCTTTAGGAAAGACCGCGATGCGTGCACGGCGTCTCAAAGATATTCTCATTTTCCTTGCGGCCTGGTTCCTCCTAAGTGATGGGATTGCCACAGTCAGCGGGACTGCGGTCCTATTTGCTAAGACCGAGCTGGATATGAAGCCCGCGGCGTTAGGGTTGATTAACGTGATTGTCATGTTTGCCGGCGTGCTTGGGGCCTTTTCCTGGCGATATGTGTCGAATTTAGCTGGACTGCGCGCATCACAAACGATCATCACCTGCATTATTCTTTTCGAACTAATCCCCCTCTACGGGATTCTTGGATTCATTCCATCTGTGCAGCGACACGGCTTTGGTCTCCAACATCCATGGGAGATGTATCCATTGGGAGCTATCTATGGACTTGTGATGGGAGGCTTATCATCCTACTGTCGCAGTTTCTTTGCCGAGCTCATTCCACCTGGATACGAGGCTGCCTTCTATGCTCTTTATGCCATTACAGATAAAGGGTCGAGTATTTTTGGACCGGCCATTGTTGGTATGATTGCCGATCGATATGGAGAGATCCGGCCGGCATTTGTCTTCCTCGCCATTTTGATTATCCTACCCTTACCTTTGATGCTCCTCGTGGATGTTGATCGGGGTAAACAAGATGCACTGGACTTGGGAGCTGAATTAGATCGAATCACGGAGACCACGGGGAATGGAAGTATTCCAGTGGGCGTGGACGATCCTTCGGCTGAGCGGGCCCTGTAGATCCCTTTGGCGCCCTGTCCCCCATACTATTTCGGTTGTTCCTTTTTGCTATTATATGCTACGTATACAATATCCCTCTGGATATATCAGGTGATCTATAGATTGTGTCTACTAGAATATAATCTGACAATTTTTTCTCGGGCAAAAGCCACGGTATACCATTAGTTATATCGGGGCATACTACTATGTCATGTATACGGTACATAACTAATCTTCACGAGCTGACTACGACTATAAGCACTAGTGCCGTTGCACAATGGATAAGGCTCTCATCGCTAATGACCCCGTGTCCTTTCAAGTCATAGTGTACGGAGTAGCTCCCTAGTACATTGTTCTGAATTCTTCCAGTTGGACGATGTGTCACAACAAAAAAGGCGTCCTACCAAAAGCAAAGCCACCAATAGCATAACAAAGTACATGATACATACCTAGAAATACTATGTAAAACCTGAGGAACTGCGGGTACCCGGCAGGTACTCCAGGAATGGCCCTTGCGTAAAAAGGTTGCCCTGCATAGCAAAAGCATTAGAGCTCCACTTGGAAGTCCCGCGGGCGCCAAAGAACAAACTGTCCTCAACTGTTAGCCCCCATCCACTTTCTCTTCGTTAAATACAATCAACCCTTCTTCTCTTGTTTTCTCTTCCTCAAGCTGAGCTGTCTGGGTACGTATATAGATGATCTTTACCTCTCCTCCTCCCCCACCATCACCACCACCAAACAACCACATTCTCAGGAGACACTCTATCTACTCCTCTCGCATCTCATTACTAACGCGTCTTCAGGTGATTTGAGATACGCACTTGCTTCGTTTTAATTGATCATCATCATGCGCTCATTCGCCCCTCTGGTTTTGAGCCTCTTAGGAGCGACTGCTGCGGTTTCCGCGGAGTCTGCTGCCGCTGATTCTGACGTGATCACATTGACCACTGATACCTTTAAGGACTTCGTCAAGGAGCACGAGCTGGTCTTGGCCGAGTTCTACGCTCCTTGGTGTGGTCACTGTAAGGCTCTGGCTCCTAAGTACGAGGAGGCTGCCACCGAGCTGAAGAGCAAGGATATTCCCTTGGTCAAGGTGGATTGCACAGTGGAGGAGGAGCTCTGCCGCGATTATGAGGTTGATGGTTACCCTACATTGAAGGTCTTCCGTGGTGCTGAGTCGCCCAAGCCTTACGGTGGTGCCCGTCAAACTGACTCGTAAGATAATTCCGCTCAAATTGAATTTGCGATGCAATTGGTTTGAATGACCGTGGACTGACCTTGTTTGTTTACTTCCTTTAGCATTGTTTCCTACATGACCAAGCAATCCATGCCCGCCGTCTCCGATGTGACCGAGGACAATCTGGAAGAATTTAAGACCCTTGATAAAATTGTCATCATCGGATACGTTGGTTCCGATGACAAGACCGCCGATAAGAGCTTCGCTGAATTCGCCGAGGCTCAACGCGACAACTACCTCTTCGGTGTCTCCCACGACGCTGCTCTCGCTAAGAGCGAGGGAGTCAAGCAACCCTCAATTGTTCTCTACAAGGACTTCGATGAGAAGAAGGCTACTTACGATGGCAAGCTCGATGAGGAGTCCATCCTGAAGTGGGTTAAGACTGCCAGCACTCCCCTGGTTGGTGAGCTTGGCCCTGAGACCTACTCCAAGTATATGGCGGTATGTTATATTCCTTTTCCTCGTGAGATGGGGAAGAGAGGAAGATCGAAAGTAAAGATGACCGGTATTAACTAATCGATTCTAGGCTGGTATCCCCCTGGCCTACATCTTCGCTGAGACCGCTGAGGAGCGTGAGAAGTTCGCCGAGGACTTCCGTCCCATCGCTGAGAAGCACCGTGGTGACATCAACATTGTCACCCTGGATGCCAAGCTCTTCGGTGCTCACGCCAGCAACCTGAACCTGGAGCCTGAGAAGTTCCCCGCCTTCGCTATCCAGGAGACCAGCAAGAACGCAAAGTACCCCTACGACCAGGAGAAGAAGCTCGACGCCAAGGAGGTCGGCAAGTTCATCAAGAACGTTCTGGCCGGCAAGGTTGAGCCTAGCATCAAGTCCGAGCCCATCCCCGAGACCGAGGAAGGATCCGTCACCACTGTCGTCGGCAAGAACTACCAGCAGGTTGTCATTGACAACGAGAAGGACGTTCTCGTCGAGTTCTACGCGCCCTGGTGCGGTCACTGCAAGGCTCTGGCTCCCAAGTACGAGGAGCTCGCCGCTCTGTACGCTGATGTCCCTGAGTTCAAGGAGAAGGTTGTTGTGGCTAAGATCGATGCCACTGCCAACGATGTGCCCGACTCCATCACTGGCTTCCCTACCATCAAGCTGTACCCCGCCGGCAAGAAGGACGAGCCCGTTGAGTACAACGGCTCCCGCACCGTCGAGGACCTTGTCTCCTTCATCAAGGAGAACGGCAAGTATGAGATTGACGGTCTGGCCGGAGATGCTAAGAAGCCCCAGGAGGGTGGCGATGTCACCTCCTCTGCCTCCCAGGCTGCTGAGACTCCTGCTGCTTCTGAGGAGGCTCACGATGAGCTGTAAACTCTTAAGTATTGAAACAAATCTTGTTAATCTAGTGTCTGTATCACCAAGTTGAAATGTGATCCTTTTCTGTGCAGCCAAGCAATTCAATTCGCCACCACCTAGTAAACTGCGTAGTCTATCCTCAATTCAAATTTATAATCATCATCTCGCAACCAATACTCACAGCCTCGTTTCTCTTTTCTATGAAGTAATCTAATTTCTAGTTTACTTGCTGCTTGATGTGCTGATCTGATAAAGTAATGCGTCACGTTTGTCATCCACGACGCGTCCAAATCGCGCGGCACGCGTCAATCCAACCTCATACTCATCTTCACCGTTAAACTTGGAACTTTGAACCTTTTTAATAGCTACATCGAACTCCTGTTTTCTCAATCGCATGCTAGCGCGATTCAATTTATCCCGCCATATCACACCATTCGCCAGTATGGTTAGCCCCGGCCTCAAACGAAGCGCAGACCATCTCTCTGCTTCAACAGCAGACAACAAGAAGCCCAAGGGAGGTAGTATCACCTCGTTCTTCGGTGCGCCCAAACCAAAGCTTCTCAGTACTGAATCGACAAACTCGTCCTCGACGCCTCCCGCTCGAACCAGTTCATTCAACAAGGAGAAATGGGTTTCGTCTTTGACGCCCGAGCAGAAGGACCTTCTACAGTTGGAGATCAATACTCTGGATGAAAGTTGGCTTGCTCATCTGAAAGACGAGGTGGTCACGACGGAGTTCTTGAATTTAAAGCGATTCCTGAAGAAAGAGAAAGATTCAAAGGCTAAGGTCTTTCCTCCGGAGGAAGATGTTTATTCTTGGTAAGTTTTTCCCGCAGTAACTCTTACCTTGTTACACGTTACGATGCACCAGCTACAAATATAAGCGTACTAACATGGGTTCAAATCAGGTCCCGACACACACCCCTGCACAAAGTTAAAGTCGTTATCGTCGGTCAAGACCCATATCACAATGACAACCAAGCACACGGTCTCTGCTTCTCCGTCCGACCACCAACAAGAGCCCCGCCATCCCTCGTAAACATCTACAAAGAAATCAGCAAAGAGTACCCAGATTTCAAAATCCCTCCCAACAATGGCGGATTACTGATTCCCTGGGCTGAACGTGGCGTATTGATGTTAAATACCTGTTTAACAGTCCGCGCCCACCAAGCGAACAGCCACTCGAATAAAGGATGGGAACGATTTACGCAGCGATGTATAGATCTCGTTGCTCGTGTCCGGACGAATGGAGTTGTCTTTTTGGCTTGGGGTAATCCAGCTGGCACGAGGGTTGCTAAGATCAATCGACAGAAGCATTGTGTTTTGCAGTCTAAGCATCCTAGTCCGTTGAGTGCTCACGGTGGATTTGTAAGTTTTTTTTTTTTTTTTTTTTTTTTTTTCAGCAGATCAAGAATTAGCAGATACTGGATTTTCTGGGAAGAAAGGTTGCTAATTTTGAATATTTAGTTTGGAAATGGCCATTTCATCAAATGCAATGAGTGGTTAGCTTCGCGGTATGGTGAGGATGGAATCATCGATTGGACTCTAGTACCGTCTAAGAAAGAGCCAACTTCCTCCAAAATTGATGCGACGACTCTCTCGGATAAGGAAAATGCTTTGCCGTTGGCTGGTGTGTCTGTGGAGAAGAAAGCGTCCGGTGGTGCTGAGACTAAGTGTTCTCTTGAGAAGGAGGAGAAGGCTATTGAGAAAGATGAGTTTGACGATGAGGATGCTTTGGAGGCTTTGATTGAGGCCGAGAAGTCTTCGCCTGTTGGTAAGGCTTGATCTGCAAGATGTGGTTGTCTTGTCTTGATAATGGTCTTGTTATAGGATGTTAGTCGGCGTTCATGGTGTGTGTAATATTATATTTAGGATCTGAGTTAATTACTTGTTCTATCAGCTTGAGTGTGTACTGGACATCTCAATACAATTTGCTGCTTATATTATGTGCAAAATTCCTAACTTTCTCTCGGCATCACATACCTATGTATAAGTATACACTTGACGGATAGTACATGGTCGTTCTGTTTAGAATCAAGAACATCTACAAACACTTCAGTACACCAAATTTATCATTCGGCCAACAGTGGTGAATGGTCTGTCTTCATGAAGCTCATCTCAATGACTGGCACTTATAGAAGTATACTAATACTATTATAATAGTATTCGTGGTAGTCTGATGAGGGATCCCGGAGCATATGATATATTTCAAGGTAGATAGATCATCCCAACATGATCCCAAATCACTTAGAATGAATCGAATCAGACGAGACATAATACGAAAAATTAAAAGAATTTACGTAAATATTTGTGCATGGAATATCACAAGCTTAATCTTCAATATGTCCAAAATTACAAAGAACATTTAGTTGATTGACTACGAAAGATTTGGAAATTCAAGATTCTCGCCGTCTGCGGTGAGTCCGACTTATCGATAAACCTCAAGCTTCTCCATGAATTTGGGAATTGCAGATCAACTCCTCTTCTATTCAGCCCTCGCCCCTTCACTCTCTCTACCAATTCAATGTAAAAACTGCCATGTGAACCAAATGGAACTCACTTGGCTCCCTAATACTCCCCAGTCGCGGAGTCGAACTCGAGCACCACGAGCATGTCCCGCCTGTCAGAGGCGAAAAGTACGTAAAACCCCATCTCTCTCCAACAAGGTTGGAAGACTGAACGATCCTTAGAAACGATGTCGACACCTAGGCCCCAGTGTAGAGTCATTAGATGACTCAATCCAGCCACCACGAAAATCCAGAGCTACTGGTTCTGGACCTGCATCTGGTAACCCCGAGCGACGTACTCGGACTAGGACGGCATCGGCGGATCCTGTGCTGCCATCTTTGCAGAGTACAGAACGCTTTGTGGGTGACTTGAACCCAGAGGCTGTGATCAGAGAAAGATTAGATGCACCTGGCGATAGCCCTTTTCGGGATAGAGTTGGTTTATGGATTGAATCTTCCACGCCCACGCGAAATGACGCTAAATCTGATAGACGACAATTGTCTGGCACGGATACACTGACTACTCTACCCCAAGGGTCTACTCTTGATAATGAGAGAGTCACTTCTTTATTGCATCAAAGATATCTATCTGCAATGCAGGCCTGTCATCCACTACCTAGATCGACACGAGAGAAACTCACCACAATATTCATCGCGAAAATACACCCTCTCATTCCAATCCTCGATATCGAATCATTACGCAAAGCCCAGGCAACTACATCCGCTTCTACGTTCCTAGAACGAGCCATATGTCTCGTCGCAGCTAAAGACCCCTCCGCCAGCTCCGAGCTGATTCTCCAAGATGGAGGGCCGATCCTTTCATGCCGTCAATTCTGCTCTGAGCTCTATAAAGGACTCACCACATCCATGGAAGCAGAATTAGAACCAGATCGACTTACACGGATTCGCGTACTGGCTTTAATGTCTCTCCACTGTGAAGGACATGAAGGAGCCGAAGCCGCATCTTTCCATCTATGCCAGGCCATCCACCAAGCTCAAACGATAGGGTTACATCTCGACCGACCGGGTCGAACATCTACCGATCCTCTTGCTAGATTATTCTGGTGTCTGTGGACATTAGATAAAATGAATGCGAGTATTGGAGGTCGGCCCGTTCTATTAGCGGATCGCGATATTGGGATCAGTAAACCAGATTCTCGAGTTGAGGGGGCGCGTGGAGCGTTTGCAGTTTGGCTGGCCATTTCAGAGTTACTTGCGACTGTGATTTCATTTTATCGACCATCTGCCGAAGCTACAAGTGGATGGGAGGAAGGGTTTCCCGCCTTTGAAGATATTGTTGAGGAGCATACGAATGGAGATGTGGAATTTTCGACTTTGGGTAAGTTTTTATTTTGCAGCAGCCTTGTATACTGTACGGAGTATCTGGTTGATTAATACATGGACACACGCAGGCTTTTTAGAATTGTATTATCATTGCGTCGCGATTCTATCCTGTCGCTACAAATTAACCGACAATCTCGACGGAACTCGAATTTCATCAATTCGACAAGGTCTCGCAGCCATTCGAATATACTCGATTGTGGCCGTTGAATGTGAAAATAATCTCCCACCACATCCTATCGTGCCATACGCGATTTCTCTCTCGATGGGGGTATCATACCGACAACTTCGGTCCAGCAAGTTGATTACACACTCTAATCGAGCCAAAGCTAGTCTCGAAGCATGTTGTTCACTCTTAGAAAAGATGAGTCCGCAATGGTATTCTGCAGAGGCCATGGCACGTCTGGGGCGAAGAGCCTTACACCAGATAGAACATGGTGAACATCAGCCTCAGCCTCAGTCTCAATCTCAGTCTCAGTCTCAGTCTCAAAATCAACATCATCATTCCCGACAACCTGCAGAATTATCGCAGCCCCAAACTACCAGCCGTGTCGCCCCCGACTTAGGGCCAGTCCCGAGCTCATTCGCACTACCTGCCAATACGAACGCGGCCTCGTTCGCCCCCGAGACGATCAATCTTGAATCGGGCATGCCATCCGCGGCCCCTGGGCCTGAGCTTGAGCCTGAGCCCGAGACTGTGGCAGAGGCAGAGGCAGAGGCACAGATCTCGCTGGATGAATCCCTCCCGATACATGCCTTTGAAGGACCGACACATGGATTCGCAGACATTGACATGTTATTTGGCGAGTTCTTAGATCTCTCACTACCAACGAACTTCTGGGACCCCGTGTTTGCGGAGGAGGAAACCTCGTAACTGGACTCCGTATAAACTAGTAATTAGTTAAATCCATTTACAAGTATGTATGATGAATGTATTACTTCGACTAGCATCGTGTCTCCTACGACTACAGGGGATAGTGCCGGAGAGATGAACAATTGGGGTATGTAGTTCGGGCAGAGTGCCGATCCTCATTGACGAACAAAAGGGCCAGAACATGCGACTTTTTCGGGTTGGCAGGCCTTGAGTGGGACCAAAATGGCGATCGACCATCGATGAACCATTTCAGGTGGTTAGTCGTAGTTAGTTTCGCGTGGTTTCCACCAAATGTCAAACGAATCAGCAAAAACTGCACGAGTTGGTCCATTTTTCTTTCATAATGTGTTGGGCTTGCAATTAGGGTTAGGGGGTTGTGTACTCCGTATATTAACCATGGATGAAGAATTAGAATGACAGCCATCAACTTAATAAACAACCAAGAAATGAGTAAGTGTAATTAAACTAAAGTTATTAACAATCATCATCAGCCGATAAAATATTCTCTAACGTCTTTTTTTTCTTTCTTAATTTCCACCAATTCTTGAAACACGCGCGCCCCCTCCAATTGAATCTCCTCCACTCAACCTCCACTTTGTATTCGCACTCCTTTGTTTTGTTCTATTTTCATTCATTCCTTTCCTGCAATTTCACTTCCTTTCAAACCCTCGCTGGCCAACCTGTGGATTTTTCCCTTTCCCTTTTGTCTTTCTTTTTACAAATTAAAACCCCCCTCCCGGCCACAATTCGAACTGGTGGTCCCGGCCAGATCCTTACATGCACCAGCACCAGCACCAGCACCAGCCATCAGTCTCACTTGAAAGGACCCACGTCTGGCCCCGATCGTGATTTCATTTTATACCCAGTTGGTCCCGATGGATGCTAGCATCGAAGTGAATTGGGCATATGTCTGATGTTACGATACTTTGATCTTTAATTGACGACTTTGGGAGGGAGATTGGATATTGTGGAGTGGAGCCGAGATTCCTGTCTCATACGGAGTATACAACATATTCGAGTCACACAGTATTGGATTGAGCCGTGCGAAAATCACCATCACCACCACCACTACTACTACTACTACTACTACTATTACTACTATCAAGTAGTACTATATCATTCCAATATAGAGAAAACTACATTTGAAGACGTGACTGTCATCATGGCCGTGCAGGGCTCCGAGAATCCTATGCCGGATAAAGCCATTGAGCCGAAACCCTCTGAGACTAAAGAATCGAGTCGTTACCCCAGTCATCCGATTTCGCAACTCCAGGGGCCATTTCATGAGTCGATCCGAGAAGCAACAGACAAGTCTGCCGACGAGTGGGTGGTTGATATTGATGCGCAGACGCGACGGAGAGATTTATTAGAGAATGACGAGTACGAGAGACTTTGCGGTCGAAAATGGCGACAAAGGGCGTCGGAGAAGTAAGTCTTCAAATCCTCGCTGCTATGACTATTTGCTAGAACTAAAGTTAACCCTGCTAGATACCATCCATTCTGGAAGCTGGTCTCTCAGATGGTATTCGGCGTTCATCTTCTCGCTAATGGAATGGCAAAATCCGATCTAGAAGTCATGAAGATCCTTCAAAGTCACGTCGATGAATTAGACGGCTTCTTACAAAGAAGTACCGAGGACTTTCTCATCATTCATTTGGATGTTCGCACTCGCATTCAATATCTCAGTCTTCCCCTCGGAAACCTGGATGTATTCGATGAGATGTTGAACGATCGAAACTTCAGATTGGCCTTGGTAGCATACAATGATCAAATCGTGCATTCTATCGATCGGTTCACGCTGGCCATTACAGATTCAATCAAAGATCTTCGAAAGGGTAAAGAGGCGATGGGGGCACTTTGGCATTACCTTCTTCAATTATCGGATGCAGGCTGTTTTCAATCCGATCATCTCACGGCATTTTACAAGGCAATGATGGAAAACGTGGAGGGTTGGATCATTGCCATGTCTAAATTACGTCGACGTGGAGCAAGTCTTCAGAAAGCCCTAGGTCAACTTTCTTTTGCAGTCACTGAGATGCAACGACGAGTTGGCGTAGCAAGCCGGAAAGACTTGGTAAGTACTGGTGATGCAGAAAGTCGATATTCATTCAGACTACTGACAATATGACAGCGATCATTCATCAAAGCCACCAATAGCGGGATTAATCGAAACAAATCAGTCAGACAAATGCTATTCGCGAAAGGACCAGCCACTGGTCCAGCATCGAACAAGCCTCTTCCACGCGATCCGCTCCTGAAGCCAAAACCAACAACATCTCGAAATGCCACAACACCAACTAGAGAAAAACCAGCCGAAGATAAGCCCGCAAAGAGAGTCTCAGTTTTGCCTAGATCTATAAGTCGAGCCAAATCATGTAGTGCCCTGGCCGCAGAAGCCAACGCCAATATCAAAAAAGATGATCCTCCACCTCCAATCCCAGGAAGATTGAGCAGAAAACTTTCCAAACCATTTCTCCCCAAACGATCCGCCAGCGAAAGACACGAAACAACTCGAGAGAGACCATCAACAGCACCAGCACGTACTCTCAAATCACGCAGTGCCTCGATCGAACAATTAAAAGCACTCTGGGCAAACAGTCGTCCAAAAACTCCACAAGGAATATCAAAATCACCAACTCGATCACACCAGTCCCAACCACAAACAGAAACACAAGAAAGAACCCTCGGCCCCGAAACAATGAAAGACCAACTATCCCAATTCCTCAAAACAGACCGCGTAATCGAAGCCTGGGACACCATAACCCAAAAAGCAAATTGCTGCGGAACATCTCTATCAAAGGATTGGCCAAGCAGTATATTCCGCACAAAATCATCAGAATTCCGCTCAAACAATAAACATCTCACCCCCGAAGAAATCGAACAACAAATGTCCTGGATTTCTGAACCTGTTTCCTTAAATACATATTCATTCAAACAACGCCCGGACGTATCACCTCGGATTCATGTCCTTTCTGTACAAATGGCGTTGAATGAGGAATCCGAGTTAACGGGGGAAAATTCGGAAATGGTGGATTGTGATAAATATTCTGCTGATCTTGGAGATTCTGGGTCTATTATTACTGCTTTACCTGCTGTTCCTCCTACCTCTGCTTCTATTCCGTCTCTTGCGACGGAGTATCAACCTCGTGCTGTTGAGTGTGCTTGATATATACGGAACAGTAAGTTGGAGATTTCCTCGCTTTTTTATATATTTGGTGATTATTTGATTGTTTGGAGGAGTCTAGCGATGTTTCTTTCTTTTCCCTTCTTCTCTTGCTGTTCTTGCTGTTCTTCAGATACCCTCATTTTTGCCCAATACTGCGAAGTATACTAGTGTTTGGGCACTACATAGACATAGACTACAATACACATTCAATTTTTTTTTTTAGAATAAATTGGACTGGTTCCTAGAGTATTGTACTAGTAATGTTAAATACTACTAGTAAAGAGTAAAGACATCACTGCAATTCAGATCAGATCTACTGCATTCATTTTAAATCCTCGCTGGCCGAGCTCGAAGCTCAACAAAGCGCCTTAGCATTTAAACGCCAAAAAGACAAACTACTTCATAACACATGAACAATCCCCAAACAAAGACAGACATACCAAAAAGACGAGAGAAAAAAAGATGGGAACAATAGTTCGAAAAGATCCCATTCCAATTATTTGCACCTCTTCTCCACGATATTCGCTCCATGCTCCTCATACTCTTTCTTAGAAATCCACATCTGGTGGAAAGTCCCCAAACTAGCCAAGATACTTCCACCAATCCAAGATCCGAAACGACGCTCAGATGTGTGACCTGCAGCAGAGACACGCACACGTGGACCAGGGAATAGAGACATTAACTCGTGATTCAAGCGCTCAGTGAAACCATATAGCAAACTCGATGCGCCGGTTACCACGACGTTACCCAGTAAATGAGGACGGATATCAACGTCGACGTTTGCGATGGCGGTTTTGATTAACTCGGGTAAAGTCTGGGCCTGTGTTGGTGCAGGGACGGGGGAGTCTGGGTCTGGAATTGCTGCTTTCACGTCGAAGAGAGACTCGACGACGCGGAACCGGTCTACGCCAAAGACTTGGTTGTAGCCGTCTGGGAATTCGAAGGGACGGCCTGGAGAAGAGCGGGCGAGTTCTTCGTTGGGAACGCCCGTTGGACCGGCGGCACTGAGCTTGTTTGGTCCTGGCCAGGTCTGAACAACGCATTCCTTGAACTCGGTCAGAACACGCTCTTCTTGGAGGGCGCGGAAAGATGCGTCGGGGGCGGTGTCCGCGGGGAAAGTTCTGTAGGATGCTTGAGGTGGTTGGCCTGCTTCGACGTGGGTTTTGGAATTGATCAGGTAGTGTGGGGTGATGGTGATAGGCTGCGGGGAGTTCTTCTTGAACAGGGCGCGGATTTGTGAAGAAACGTAGTCGCCACCTAGAGGGGAGTGCTGTACACCTCTTTTGAGGATCATGCCGTCGTGAACTGGGGTGATAGAAATATTGGCGGCGCCAATATCAATGACCAGAGCGGTGGCCTTGCCGGAAGCGAAACTGATTTATTGTTAGCAAAGTCCATGGTAGACCGAAGGCTAGACTGTATGTAGCTTGTTGAACATACGCTGCAAGCACACCGTTACGCGCGAGGTAAAAGGCAGGGGTATCCCATTTCTCCATGGCAATTTCAATGGTCTTCTCGCGTGCCTTGCCAGGGTTCCATGCAGGCTCGCTCATCAACAACGGACTATCAACCAGAGGCTTCTCCTCATTCTCAACCTCCATCTCTGTCGGGAGCTCATCGACGGGGATATCATTCAATCCATTGTGGAGGGGGTTGCTGGACTTCGCACTGGTGAGTCGCGAGGTAAAGGAGTACTCCCAGACCTTCTCGGCCATATCCCAATCTTCGACGATTCCATCCTTGCCAATTGGGTTGTGAATGGAGACTCCGACACGCGGTGTGACAATGAGATCGTCACCGAAGACCAGCTTATCTTTACCGTCGAAATGGTATTTTCCGTAGCATGTCGGGATGACCGATTTGGGGGAGTCTTCACCAGCGAAGCCAGCGCGAACGGTTGAATAACCCGTGTCAAGGACAATGGCGGAAACTTCGTCTGAACGCGTACAAAAAGTATTTAGCTTGTGATTCAAGTAGCCATTACCCATTCAAAAAGCCGAGCGAGGCATCATGGAAGGGGTTAAATAGAAAGTGTCGCATCGCGCAAAGTAACTTACCTCCGCCGTACTCGGCAGCTTGAGGCGGATTTGAAGGATTCATGATAGAAGCGCAGAATCAAACAAATTGAAAAAGAGAGAGGACCCGAGAAAATGCCTGTCAATCGGGTTTAACTTGACAAGTTGAGCCAATTCCTTGAAGGAGGGGAGAGTTGGAGAAAGAAGAAGGTCCTTTTTGGTGCGGGAGCAGCTTTGGCGTTTGGCGGAGAGTTTCCATCTTGGCAGATGACCTCACCTCCCTTCTCTTTTTATCTTCTTCTCTTCTCTCTTCTTCCCCAGATTCTTAACAGCAACAAGCAATATGGACGACGTCGATATTAATCCCGAATCACTTTTTCGACCAGCAAAGCGACGCAAGTTCATTCGACGACGACAAGATGATGCGCCCGAAGATAGCGAAAGCATGGTCGCGACAGGAACAAAGGACCAAGGCCAGGCCAAGCAAGACGACGAGGAGGAAACATTACAATTTTCAGATATTGCTCGGATACGACGACCTAATCCTGCGCGAAAAGGTGGAATAGGGTTCTCTACTACATCGCGATCAAGTCGGGATGGAAGTCGAGAGACCGCAGTGGCTACAGCCGAAGATCGCGAAAAGGAGAGAGTACAAGCTATGGCAGATCGATTCACGGGGAATTCTGGTCAAACGGTGGATGTGAATAGACACATGTACGGCAATCCCTTTCACAGTCCCGGCGAAGACCGCACACAATTGAAGTTGAAAGTAACAAGATAAGGATGGCATATATAGATTCCGAAATGGCTAAGCGTTATCGACGTAGCCCACAGCCAGAGAACGATGAAGACAAGCAACTGGACTCAACACAGATCGCCGAGAAACCCTCGATACCAGGACAACCGCTGGAGCGACAACCCGCCTCGCTGGGTAGATTACATGAGATTGACCTCGGCGAAGAAGCCAAGCTGCGCAATATTGCGCGGACTGAAGCAGCGACACGCAAACTCACCGATGATGAACCATGGGGGATTGGTGAACCACAGGCAAATCGGGCCGGAACAGAGGAGAAGGCGTGGCGAAATCGCAAGCGTCGAACCAGTGCTGATATTGAACGAGATCGACTTGTGGAGGAGGTACTACGTGAGAGCAAATGTATGTTGAAATCACAAAGCTGCATCGAGGTCGAATCGACCCGCACTGGTCTGGTCTGGTCTGGTCTAGTCTAGACGGATATGCTAACATGGTTCTTAGTGGATGTCTACGATGAACCCGAAGACGAAACCCAATTTGACGATCAAGCTGCCGATGACCGGGTTGCTGAGCAATTTCGGCGCGACTTTATGGACGCGATCCAGTCCCGACGTCGACAACGGACGAATACTAAACCAGCGAACAACAATAAGGTTGAACCTCCGAAGGGACCTAAGTTGGGAGGTAGTCGTAGTGCCAGGGCTGCGATGCGAGAGATGCAAACCAAGAAGTGAGAGTTGACTGAAAGAGCGCACAGTGTGCAGCATATAGCGTGATACAGATAATAAAATGTTACATTTTGAAATCCCATTTCCGGGGCGAGGTTCTACAAGTCAGATGTATCAGAGAGGTGGTGAACATGTCACACGCACACACAGAGGGTCAGTTTTGGGCTATGCACAATTGTATTTAGCAAGGTTATATGTCACTCGTATATAAGAAACTTGAGGTGGCACAGACCTAGGCTTGTTCATTGTAGTATTCTGTACTATGCATATGAAGGAGTGCCTTCTCCGCACCATAGGGTTTAGGGTTCCCCATATAGGTGGTGTATTAGTATACGCTCTGTTCTCTGCCCGGTACCACTTAATATCCACACAATTTGACATAACAACTTAACTTGATCAGGAAATTGACCCCTCGAGTCACCCCACCGTGGTTGCTGAGATACTGTGTGTTAAGAATGCGATGCGCACGGAGTCAGTATGTGGAGTAGAGGATGAGTTGGTGGGATCTGCAATGATTTCACAAGATATTCACACTGTACATCACTGCAGCTGGGTAAATTTAGTACCTTGCAGGAGACTGAGTAACCGCAGAAGACGAGTAGGTGATATAAATAACCGCTGAGACTGGACCTATGAGAGGAAGACGGGAAGTAGAGTAATAATAGACCAGCGCTTGGCCATGTCTCAGGTTGATAGGCCACTCTGATTAGTGGCTGATCCTGTACTCTAGGACATACAGTAGATGATCACAGTATTCACAGACCATGATATTGAGTATATTCCCTCGAATGGATGATTGTGTGCGTACTTTGTACTATGTAGTAATTCATGATGTGTCCTAGTACGTGGACAAGAATGGACTGAGCCAAGACAAAAGACTGAATCGAGATCTCTTGGAGGATAGATCCACCGGTGCGTCTAGAACGAGGGGGCATATCAGCGATCGACGCGTCTGATGTGGCGAGAGGATAGAGGAATGAGACCCGCTGATATCCACGGTTGCCATGTTTCAGATCAGGGTTATTATGTGTCGTGTGCTGTCTGATTATGTGCTTGCTGAGTGAGTACTATTCTTGTGATAATGCTGATGCTGAGTATATAATAGTCCAGCTGTGAAGTTGAATAGAAAAGAGAAGCTGAAAGTGGCTGAATTGTGTGGCTGACATACTAACCTATTTGAGACTAGTCTAGTTTTGGGTCTCCCACAGTCCCCTCCAATACTAGTTAACTAGACTACACTACTGTACTCCGTACTTAGTACCATGGTACTCAGCAGTATAACTGGATATAGAGTATGGAGTAAATAATATCATCAAGAATACCCAGAATATAGCTATCTACTAATCATAATTATAATTATTATAATATTTAGTAGATCTAATTATAATATAATGTTGTACTATATTAACACTAGCGAGTCTAGACTGAAACGTACCTGACCCAATCAAGCCACTCAACCCCCCCTGAAGGGGTAACAACCTTCTGCCCTGCTCCGGTCGAGACTTTCCCCCAATTCTTCGCTCTTATTGCTTCTCTCTCCATCTTTTTTTTTTCTCCCTCCCTCCCTCTCTCTCTCTCTCTGTCTCTCTCCACTTTTTCACTCTTTCGTCGATTTCTTTTTTTGTTGACTCCATCTAGCGACCCATCTTTTTGTGTGGCTTGACTATTTTCTCGCACTTTTCCAGTCCCTCGCTCTCGATTATCCCTATTCCTATCCTGCCCTATCCTACGCAGTTACCACCCCTACTATCTCCCTCGATTTTGCAACTACAGGTTGATCCTGCTCATTCGCTCCTATATACACGCTTGTAATATCTTCATCACTCGCTCATTGATCAATCTCGACCCAATTGCCCGACGTTGGTAAACACACCTGAGCTGGTTCTTCGAACACCACTCTCGACTCAAATCAACTCGACTCGACATGCGGTCCCTCATCTGGGCCCTGCTGGGCCTGGGTGTTGTACCGGCTTTGGCCACCGACACCCTTAGTACAGATGGGTTTAACCTGTGCATGACGGACTCTGCCATCAAAGTCCAAAATCTGGATGTCTCTTACACTCGCTCCACCAACAAGGTAGTCTTCGACGTGGCTGGTACCAACGCGAAGAAGCAAAACGTCTCTGCGACCTTAACGGTGACTGCATATGGTAATGAACTTTACTCAAAGACCTTCGACCCTTGTGGTGATGAAATTCATGTCGACAAACTGTGCCCTGGTAAGCATCCCATGTCACTCGATATCAGCCTACACGGTGGAGAGAAAAATTAACTCTCGTGACCAGTCCCCTCCGGTACTTTCTCGGCATCAGGAAGTTACAATATTCCTGACAACTACGCTAGTCAAATCCCTTCGATTGCCTTCAATATACCCGACTTGGATGGCCAGGCAAAGATGGTTCTTAAGGGCGATGGAGGCGAAGATGTCGCCTGCGTGCAATCCGACCTGTCCAATGGAAAATCAACCAGTGTGAAGGGTGTCTCTTGGGCCTCGGCAGGTATCGCAGCCGGTGCCCTCGCTCTGAGCGGAATGTCTGCCCTTGGTGCTGCAGGTCACCCCGGTGCTACCTCTTCAAGCCCAGGATTTGGCGACGTGATGGGTTGGTTCCACTCCATGGCTACCAACGGTATGCTTAGTGTCAGCTACCCCAAGGTCTATTCGAGCTTCTCCAAGAATTTTGCCTGGAGCACTGGTCTCATCCCATGGGATAACATGCAACACTCGATCGATAGCTTCCGTAAGGCTACTGGAGGTAACCTGACCCAGAACAGCTATAGCTACCTCTATGACGTGTCTTCCAGCACCTCCCGCTCCTCATCAAACTCGACAACAACCAAGCGTGGTCTGGATATGGTTCTTCGTGTAGGGGGTGATATATTAGCCCGTTCCATCGAAACTTCTTCCTCCGACTCGACCAACAGTTCCAGCTCCAGCAGCAGCGGTGATAGTCTCGACGATATCGATTTGACCTCAGCTTCCGGATTGAAGAAGCTCGGCGAGGATTTGATGGTCCCATCCGCGAATATCTTCATGACCGTTCTGTTGATCTTCGCCATTGTGATTGCGGTCGTTGTTGTCGGAATTCTACTTGTGAAGGTTATCCTTGAGGTCTGGGCTCTTTATGGAAACTTCCCCAAGAAGTTGGCCACCTTCCGCAAGGATTACTGGGGTCTGATGGCACGTACTATCACCAACATGATTCTTGTCCTCTACAGTATCTGGGTGCTTTACTGTGTCTATCAGCTCAAGGAAGGTGACTCGTGGGCGGCGAAACTGCTGGCGGCAGTAACGCTGGCAGTTTTCACTGCCGTCTTGTGCTTCTTTGCGTGGCGTATTATTTATATGGCTCGCAAGTACAAGAGAATGGAGGGGGACACCGCTTCTTTGTACGATAACAAAGAGACCTGGCGCAAGTACAGTCTGTTCTATGATAATTACAAGAAGGACTTCTGGTGGTTGTTTGTACCAATCATCATTTACTCCTTGGCCAAGGGATGTATCATTGCCGGAGCTCAGGGCCACGGCATGTTCCAGAGTGCTGGTCAGCTTGTTGTCGAGGCTTTGCTTTTGATTCTCCTCTTGTGGAACCGCCCCTACGCCACCAAGTCGTCTATGGGTATCAATATGACTATTCAGATCGTCCGTGTTCTGTCCGTCGCCTGTGTGTTGGTCTTTGTTGAGGAGCTGGGTCTCTCTCAAACCACCAAGACAGTCACTGGTATTGTGCTCATTGTCGTCCAATCAACTCTCACGGGTGTTCTTGCAATTCTTATCGCAGTCAATGCTATTATCATGTGCATTCGAGAGAACCCGCATGCCAAGAAGAGAAAGGAAGCCGAGAAGGCCAACCGTGACCTCGACGACCTGACTCCTCTGGATGCTCGCGATTCACTTCTCATCGACCACCCGCCGAAGCGCGATTACAATGAAGTCAGCAAGTTCAACTTCACAGGTCCTTACGAGCCTTTCCGGGACTACCCGCGCCACGACCGCAGTGATAGCCATGAGAACTTGGTCCAAGCCGATTATGGTGTGGCCCATGACCGCAACTACAGCGCGCATTCTCAACATAGTGGCCGGCGAAGCCCATCACTTGACGGGCGTCACCCAACCACTGCCGGTTACGGGATGGCCTACTGATACGACGATGCTGCCAATTCTTTCATTTCAATTCCTTCTTGTGGCCCTACTCTCTCAATTTCTTCTGATTGAGGGGCCAGCATCCACTTGGATACTTTATCTTCTCTGTTATTGTTTAGCGTGGACGGTTTTCATTCAATTTTGTGCCAAAACACCCTTCTCTCTCTTCCTCTACATACTCAACCTTCAACCTTCTTTTCATATCTTCCACCTTGTACCCGACTTCAACCTCTCATTTCAGCGCATTTTTCGTGTTTTCTTTCAGCTTTGGTGAAAAATGTGCGTCATTCATTGTACATGCTATAGATTTGACCATAAAGAAATTTAGTACCCTTTCTTCACACACTTCGTTCTGTAAAGATACCCAAGTGTACCTGATATTCCCCAACCTTGAAATTCATTGAGGTGTTCAAAAATTCCTTTGGGCAGCCAGACATCCTACATCACACCTCAATCAGAGAAAATGGAAAAGTGCACTAGAGCAAAGCGTGTAACTTCTATGATATGGAAGTAGAAATACAACGAACAGAGTACTTTCATTGACTCTAGACACATATCGAAACAATCACCAGAAACCCATCCCATTGAAATCGAACGAAACTAAATACCTCGAAAGGAACAGGGAAAAAGAAAATAAGAAAACAAAAACCAAGGCCACACCCAACCCAGAGAGTATCTGGGAATCGAATATCAGACAAGTTCAGGAATGGAAAATAAGGAATTGAGAAAATTTTTGTGTAGAAGACATGCGGTGGTAGAATGGATGAACTGAATAGAACAAAATTTGAAGGGCACAGGGATAGAAGTAGCCAAAACAAATCAATCAAGACACACAGGAAGACAGGGACAGAGTCAAAGACAAAGTAACTTTAACTCCATCACCGAGAGTAAGGGTGGAAACCACGATGTCCACCTCTACCACCACCACGATAGTTGGCACCTGGTTTACCGGCGTTTCTAGGGCCGGTGGGTGCATTTGCCGGGGCGGCACTTTGAGGCTGGGGAGTTGCACCTGTTATTCGTTAGTAAATGATTATATATTTCAGGAAGAGAATAGGAGGGAATGGTATTCGTATGGGATGTGGAGATCCTGAAGGAACATGGAAGGGAAAAGACCTACCATCACCCATACTACCACCACGACTCATACCTTGAGGGCCGGTAGGAATATTCGGCTGAGGAACTTCATCGTACATTCCCTCCCAAGAAGTTGGACCACCACCTTGCTGGTAAGGCGAGAAAGATCGATTATCCATGACGCGGCGAGCTTGCTGTTGCTCGTATTTTTGTTGTTCAAAGGCAATTTGTTCCTGGGCATTATACCCAGGTCCACCGGCACCAGCACCGGCACCAGCTCCAGCTTGACGGTTATATTGAGCATGGGGATTAGGGCTTGCGCCGTCACTTCCGGGAGTTGATTGGCCCTGGGCTTGAGCTTGTTGCATCATGGGATTCATCATTGGAAGATTTTGAGCCTGGGAACCGGGACTAGCGGGATTAGGGCTTAGACTTCCTTGTTGCTGATTACCCATTTGTTGACGTTGCATTTGCTGCATTTGTTGCATTTGCTGCATCATGGCTGGATTCATTCCACCCATACCACCGCCCATTCCACCTCCACCAGCCATATTCATCTGTTGCTGCATCATAGCGAAATATTGCTGCATGCGTTGCCAGTATTGTGCCATCATTTGAGGTGTCATTCCACCCGCCATACCCTGTTGACCTCCACCTTGTTGGGTCTCGGCTCCTCCCTGGTTCATATTCTGGAATCCGCCGTCACGACCACGACGACCACCGCGATCCTCGTCACGGAGGTTACCGCGTGGTTGGGCTTTCTTGACTTCGATTGGTTTACCCAGGATTTCGAGGGGGCGGGAGAGGGCGTTTTCGACGGCTGCTTCGCTGTCGAAGGTGACGAATCCGAAACCTCGAGGACGGCCTGTGTCCTTGTCGATCATGAGGGTTGCGTCGACGACACGACCGAATTGCATGAAGAATTGTTTGAAGTCTTGTTCGGTGGCTTCTTGACTGACGCCTCCGACGAAGATCTTGCTTGTTTTCTCTTGTTCGTCTCGGGGAATTGCCCGCTTAGGATCGATCTGATAGAGAAAAGGTACAAGGTTAGTTCTTGGAAGTGAGGACAAACGAAAACAAGATTGTATCGCTGGGTACGTCTTCTTACAATCTTTCCATCCAAGTAATGTTCCTTAACCATCACCGTATTAACGGTCTTAGGATCCCGGAAAGTTAAGAATCCGAATCCACGAGAACGACCAGAGGCACTGTCTCGCATGACCGTACATTCTTGCACCTCGCCGAATTGAGAGAAATAATCACGAAGTGATTCTGCAATATCTGATTAGGACCCGACCCCTTCAATAGAACAAGGAATACAATTCTTGCATAGATACATACGATCTGTGGTCTCCCAGTTCAATCCACCAATGAACATTTTCCTAATGAAGGACGGTAGATTAGCAATAGTTATAGAGATATCAAACAATACAATGCCACCAAGAACGAGCAGATGAAGAGAATGATTCAAACGCATATGGTTGAAAAGGCAAATCAATAGCTTGTGCTAATGGTCTGGGTGGTGCTAAGCTGCTATTCACGAGTACAGCTAATATGCTGAATGAACTGCCTGAAGCTATCCAATGGGTTTTGGTTTCTGATCTTTCAATGCCGAATGTAATAAGTGGTCATGGTATGGAGAGTGAAGTGACATAGGCTGAGGCATAGGCATAGGCATATACGCTAATTGCGCACGATACGTCGTCTTCACGGATATCACGTATATAGAAGGTCCACCAGGTTTGAATCTCTTCCCAAGCCCACTTGATTTACATGAGCTTGGATGGGGATTCGATCGAATCCTCATCTCGAAATTTGAGATCTTGTCATGGCTCTAAAAAGCGGACCGTTGGAGATGAGCGCGAGGAACGGGTTCAGGCGAATATGTGAAATTGTCACTGTCTCTTTCTGTGCTTGCTTCTCTTTTGTTATGCCTGAGGAGAACCTTTCTTGCTTGCCGAGGAGTCTCCAGCTAGAAACATAAAAACTAGTCTGAAAACACTTCGGCAGCGTTGCTACTTCTTGCTCTGCTCTATCAAGGTATATCGACAAGAAGCTATATAGTATCCGCTGTACTATATGTAGGCGCGTGCAACAAAGGTTTCGCGAAAGAGACCGATCTTTCTGTCTTTCCGTCACACAAATGCGTCTGACTTTGCTCTGCAATCCTCAAATCGACGATCCCATGGGACATTGCTTGATTTTCTTGTTTAGTTCCAAGCGGGCCTCGAACAGATCTCTGAGATCGACTGCCCCACGAGTTGCGCATTTTGGTGCAAAATTTGCAAGTTGCCGATGTCCTCCATATGCCATTATTCATGATCAACTTTTTCAATCTGAAAGCTTGCCACTGCTATTGCCATTTCCTGCCGATGCCATTGTTTCCACGTTTCCACAAGCGTAGGTAGAGAGACTCTCTCAGCACCCACAAAGCCCATTTGATGCCTTGCAAAGAAAAGCCTCACAACCAAGCGAAGTCAAATTCCCAATCCCTTGCGGCCATATTGGTATACCGTAGATAGCAGGACACCACCCAGACGTCACCATGGACGAGTATATACGTTCAAATGGGGAGATAAAATCAAACGAGAATGCTCTGTAGAAGGTGAATATGAAACTTACCCATCTTCCTTGATGCCTGTACCCGATCCGTGAGAATCCTGATCCACGGGAGGAGCTGCCACCGGGACAGGAGCAACAGCCTCGGATCCATTGTGATAATCGGAATTGAAATCATTCTGAGGTGCAGAGTTTTGCGGGTATGATTCAACGGGTGAGGTTTCGTAGCTCGGAGCAGCAGGCTCTTCTGTAGCCGCCGATGCAGGAACCGCAGCTGCGACAGGCTCTACAGGCTTGCTAGATGACTCAACTGCAGAAGTCGTGCGATTTGTTGATTCGTCGGCATCATAACTGGAGGAGAACAACTCAATTAGCCTCTCATAGATGTAAGAAAAGCGGATCGGCGGAAGACGTACAGATCCGCGAAGAGATCCTCCTCGAGATCCTCCGGCTCAGCCATAATGCTATAATGCTGTGTGATGAGATGCTCAAAAGTAAAGTGAAAGATAAACTATGTGACTGTTAATCGACAGAACAAGAGTTTTGCTGTCGAATTAGCAATGCGCGAGTAGGTTGCAAGAAGTGAAGTTGCCAGTGAAGAACCCCCCCTTGAAGAGAAAGCGGAGGACGTGTGGCTTACATACGCACGGGATCGCTTGCGACGACGTCAACAACTACTTTTACCTCCTCCTTCTCTTCCAACGTCCTGGTTTGGAAAACTTGAGCTCTTCTGTTTCGCACTGTTATTGACTAGCCGAGAGCTATGGATTTCTAAGATCAATCTATTTGGGTTGCTACATGGATTCGTTGGAGGAGCGCATAACTTCGATTGTTGGCCCCGCACTTGAAACTCGCTGAGATCAGTCCACAGTCCATGGTGATGGCCAACAAAAAAGGCCAGCAGGTAAGCTCCTTTCTTCATGATATGACAAGAATATTGGCGTGTATCAAATCAAATTGAAGGACAAGAGCTGACAATTGACCCTAGGAAATGGTCCAGGTTGGTTCGTATATTCCCCTCGCGACTTCTATGTGGGCTTATAGCTAATTTGAGCTGGCTACATTGCAGACAATTCCGAGTATGTCATACAATCATCCATTTCCTGCTCTTTATGTTATTTTCATGAATGCTGACTATTTCATAGACGCGCCGAGTCTCCTTTCTGGGCTGGTCGGGCCGTTTCCGTCAATCAGGGACAACCAAAGGTATATGGTCAGAACACAGTAGTGGGAGCTTCATATTCCCATGCAAATATCATACAGTGAGTCAAGAAGACTGGGCTTTTCTAATCAAATCAATTGGAAGCTATGTGACCAGGACTAACGAGCATTATTTAAACCAGAGGTACTTCGTCCCAGTCTCGTCCCAAAACACCCCCGCGAACCTCCTCTACGCATGCGCCATCTCCGACATCATACTTGGGTCACCGAACTGGGAACGTGATGGCCTCCCCGCCCCATAAAAGCTATACAGGGGTCATGAAAGAGGGAATCGATCACTGGAGCGGTGATCCAGCTCAGGAGGAGGATGACAATGATGATGACGATGATGACGACGAGATCGTATATGATGATGATGATGATGAAGATGAGTTCGGGCTTCCAAGTCTAGCCAGCATGAGACGGAAAAAAGCGGCCCCTTCAAGAGGAAAGAACATCGATCCTGGTGGCAGTCTCGCCCATAACCCTACTTCGCTGGGATTCGGACTAGCATCAAGCAGCAGAGCGCGGGCAAATAGCTCAGACATTGCAGAGGAACGCGGTACACCGCTGTACCCTACCTCGCGGAAGGTTGATGGGAAGATTTTACGTCCGCAGTACAAGGATATCCTGCAAGGTAAGCATGGTCAAATTCATCACGCTGCTCCAACGGTAATGCTAATATGCAACAATTTAGATCCAGCAAATGCTTTGAATCTTATCAACCATTCTGCCCCGCCCGCGAGTGCTTCTGTGAAAGAGAGAGAAATACATTCAAGCCGCATATCAAGAATCAACAAGTTTAAGCGCATTCTCCAGGCAAGCACCGTCTCACTCGGTGAATTAAGAGATCTGGCTTGGTCCGGGGTTCCAGAGGAAGTTCGTCCAATGACATGGCAGCTACTTCTGGGATACCTTCCCACGAACAGTGAACGACGAATTTCGACACTAGAGCGAAAGCGCAAGGAATACTTGGACGGAGTGCGACAGGCCTTCGAACGAGGCAGCGGGGCAGCTGCCAATCCACCTCCATCCACCAAAGGTCGTGGCAGGGGTCTGGATGAGGCAGTATGGCATCAAATTAGTATTGATGTTCCTCGTACAAGCCCTCATATCCCTCTCTATGGATATGAAGCTACGCAGCGGTCGTTGGAGAGGATCTTATATGTGTGGGCTATCAGACACCCCGCCAGTGGCTACGTGCAAGGCATCAATGATCTAGTCACGCCTTTTTGGCAAGTTTTCCTGGGAGTGTACATTACCGATCTGAATGTTGGGGAGGGCATGGATCCCGGCCAGCTCCCTCGGAGCGTCCTGGATGCCGTAGAGGCCGATACCTTTTGGTGCCTGACCAAACTACTTGACGGCATTCAGGATAATTACATCTACGCACAGCCTGGAATCCACCGACAGGTGAGAGCTTTGCGTGATCTTACGAGGCGAATTGACTCGGCCCTTGCGAAGCATCTGGAACAAGAGGGCGTGGAATTCATGCAGTTTAGTTTCCGATGGATGAACTGTTTGCTCATGCGGGAAATGAGCATCCGAAACACTATACGCATGTGGGATACTTACATGGTACGTGGATCTGCAGCAGGCTTCAGAGACAGAACTAATACTCAAAAACTACTTTAGGCTGAGGAGCAGGGCTTCTCGCGATTTCATCTTTATGTTTGCGCTGCGTTTTTGGTTAAGTGGACGGATCAGCTGGTTAAGATGGATTTCCAGGTACGTGTTTAAATGAGAACCATGACAGTCTATCGGCAATTCTAATGATTTTGCCCAGGAGGTGATGATGTTCCTCCAAGCATTGCCCACCAAGGATTGGACCGAGAAAGATATCGAACTCTTGCTGAGCGAAGCATTTATCTGGCAGAGCCTTTTCCAGGACTCGAGCGCTCATCTTCGACCGCAAGGCGAGGTGCCTCCTGAAAATGGTATCTTTTATTGAAAGTAATCATAATTCATCAATTACACACTGGGCTTTAATCAGAATAAGAACACTGGCGTGCCGCAGGAAAAAGTCCCAATCAGTTGAAATGAATTCCCTTCTGATTGAAGGCCCAAAGCAACTTCAGGAAATCATTTTCATCGCACATGCGGGCTCGTTTCTCCCCCAGCTTAGTATCATCTTCCAGAACCTGGCGCACCTTCTCGCGCACCAACTCCGCAACCTTGCCCTTCTTCTTCCGGGATTGACCCTTGAGCGCTTGCTGGAGACGAGCATTGGTCTCTTCCTTGAAGAAATCAGGGACATCATCGTCGTCATCCATTTCCATGACTTCGTCCGCCTCTTCTCCAGCTTGCTCATCGCCCATGTCCATAACATCACCATCACCATCCTCGGCGGGGCCATCTTCGACCGGAATATCATTTTGAGCACACCAGGTGCGGTAATTTGACTCCAAAACATTCATGATACTTGGCGTACCGATGAAACTGGCCCGTAGAGTCTTATTCTTACGCACAAAAGCGATGCGTAGCAGACCGTCCCATTCATCATAATCAATCTGTGGCCTGGGAACTTTGGGAACCATGCGAATCACACTTGATTCAACTAAAGGCGGAGGCTTGAAGTTATTCTTGCCGACCTTCATGATGTGATCGATCTTCGCCCACATTTGAGCATTGACCGACAGACGACTGTAAAGTTTATCACCGGGTTTCGCGAACAGGCGCAAAGCGAATTCACGCTGGAACCTATTGAAGTAGTGTAATGTTAGCTTATTCCAATGAAGATCCGACTCAATTATATATAACGTATCAATTATCAACGTACATGAGAATGCAAGATCGAGGAGCAGGGTTTGTCGCGAGCAATTTGAATGTAAGAGGGGAAGAGATCTGAATATATCAATGTTAGCCCCCAATACCAATACCTAATACACCGAAACTGATCTCGAGAAAGCACATACCTGATAAGGAGTATTGCTAATGCAGACATCAAAGTATGGCAATTCCGTCTTCATCACATCACCCAAAATGACCTCCAGACGTTTCTGAGCCGGCGTGCCTTGAAATCGCTTGGTGACTTCAGCCGCCATACGAGGATCCAATTCCACGGCCACGACCTTCTTCGCCTGATCCAGAATTTTGGCCGTCAAGTTTCCTGTTCCGGGACCGATTTCGAGGACGACCTTTTCTTTATATTAGCGATTTGTTTTATAAACCGAGGGGGGAGAGGAGTTTAGTATGGGACATCGCGGGGTTTACTCACATCACTTTGTTTGAGATCGGCCTTGTTGACAATTCTGATTGAGGGAAAAAAAAAAGAATCAGCGGGAATTAAAGCATTCTGATACTTTGAAATAACTTACTGTTCTGCAATACCAGGGTTCTTCAAAACGTGTTGACCAATATCTGTGTTCATCTTGAAGATACTGTGTGCGGCCTGGGCTTTGGCGGCGGCATCGGAGGTTGCGCTATTGCGCTTCTTCTTGGTGACTTTGGGCATTGTGAATATAATAACAGAGAGAAAAAGTTGTCACTATCTCTGATTGAATTGGAGTTTCATCAAACTCAAGTAAAATCCAAGTAAATCCGCGACTGAAGTTGTACAAGTCCGCCTTGAAGTTCCTCGAGACTTTTTTTCGCCGATAAGATTGTCGGCGCCGGAGCTACTTTTCTACGACGGCCCATCTTCTTTCCCGTTCGAAACGATATACTTCCAACTTTCTCTCAGTTCAGTTTGTCCTCAGAAAGTCTGTCCGTTATGGCGTCCGGACGTAAGGATTTTCTCAGTCAGCAGGCGCCTGAGAATTATGTCGCGGGTCTGGGTCGTGGTGCGACTGGTTTCACTACACGATCTGATTTAGGCCCTGCGCGTGAAGGTCCAACACCGGAACAGATTCAAGCTGCATTGACAAAACGAGCTCAGCTTCTGGGTGCTGCAGCTCCAACTGCTTACGGAAACAATTCGCGCGAGAAAGGCGGAAAGGATGAGAAAGAAGAAGAGGATGATGAACGATTCCAGGATCCCGACAATGAAGTAGGCTTGTTTGCCTATGGGCAGTTTGATCAGGAGGATGACGAGGCGGATCGCATCTATCAAGAGGTAGATGAGAAGATGGATAAACGGCGCAAAGCTCGAAGGTGAGTCTTTTTCTTTCTTCTCCTTTCTACTGCTCCCCCCGAAAACATTTGTTCATCGGGTCCAGTCCCCCGTTGTTTGGATAGATTGCCGACTAGATTCGTTTCGCCACATACAGGGAAGCTCGCGAGCAAAAAGAACGAGACGACTATGAACAGAAAAACCCTAAGATTCAGCAACAATTCGCCGATTTGAAGCGTTCACTCGCCGCCGTTTCCGAAGACGATTGGGCCAACCTTCCCGAAGTTGGTGACCTGACGGGTAAAAACCGACGAGCGAAGCAGAACCTCCGTCAGCGATTCTATGCAGTTCCAGATAGTGTCATCGCGGGCGCACGAGACTCAGCCCAGTTCGATACCACCGTTGCCGAAGATGGCGCCCAGCCTGATGAAGAAGGTGGAGATGGAACTATGACCAATTTCGCGGATATCGGTGCAGCCCGTGACAAAGTGTTGAAGGTTCGACTGGACCAGGCTGCGCTTGGTTCGACAGCTGAGAATGCATCGGGTAGCTCTACGAGCATCGACCCCAAGGGATATCTGACCAGCTTGACCCAGTCTGAATTGAAGGCTGGAGAGGTTGAAGTGGGCGATATCAAGCGAGTCCGAGTTCTGCTAGAATCGGTCACGAAAACGAACCCCAAGCATGCGCCGGGTTGGATTGCGCTCGCACGTTTGGAGGAGCTTGCTGGTCGGATTGTGGCAGCTAGACACATTATCGCGAAAGGGTGTGAACTCTGTCCGAAGAGTGAGGATGGTTGGTTAGAGAATATCCGACTTAATGAAGGCCACAATGCGAAGGTCATCGCTGCAAATGCTATCAAGAACAATGACCGCTCAACGAGACTCTGGACTGAGGCTATGAAACTGGAGACGGATACCCGCGCAAAGAAGAATGTGCTTCGACAGGCCATTCTGCACATCCCTCAATCTGTCGAGATCTGGAAGGAGGCCGTGAACCTGGAAGATGACCCAGCAGACGCACGCTTATTGCTGGCCAAGGCCGTCGAGATGATTCCCTTGTCAGTAGAGCTCTGGTTGGCTCTTGCTCGACTAGAGACACCTGAAAACGCACAGAAGGTTCTCAACACAGCGCGCAAGGCTGTTCCAACAAGTTACGAAATTTGGATTGCTGCCGCTCGTCTTCAAGAACAAATGGGTACATTTGAGAAGGTGAATGTCATGAAGCGTGCTGTCCAGTCTCTTGTGCGAGAAAATGCGATGTTGAAACGAGAGGAGTGGATCGCTGAGGCCGAACGCTGCGAAGAAGAAGGCGCCATTCTCACTTGCGGTGCTATCATTCGTGAGACACTTGGATGGGGTCTGGACGAAGATGATGATCGAAAAGACATCTGGATGGACGATGCCAAATCGAGCATTGCGCGTGGTAAATATGAAACTGCGCGGGCGATCTATGCGTACGCCTTACGAGTCTTCGTCAATCGCCGGTCAATCTGGCTTGCGGCCGCCGATCTCGAACGTAACCATGGGGATAGAGAGGCTCTTTGGCAAGTTCTTGAGAAAGCAGTCGAGGCATGCCCCCAGAGTGAAGAGCTCTGGCTGCAGCTTGCCCGAGAGAAATGGCAAGCTGGAGAAATCGATGACGCACGACGAGTTCTCGGTCGTGCATTCAACCAGAATCCTAACAATGAAGATATCTGGCTCGCCGCCGTTAAGCTCGAGGCAGATGCCCAGCAAACCGACCAAGCCCGTGAGCTGCTGGCTACCGCTCGCCGTGAAGCTGGAACAGATCGAGTTTGGGTTAAGAGTGTCGCTTTCGAACGACAACTTGGAAATGATGACGATGCATTGGATCTCGTCACCCAGGGACTACAATTATACCCAAAGACCGACAAGCTCTGGATGATGAAAGGACAAATCTACGAATGTCAAAAGAAATTCCCACAAGCGCGTGAAGCATATGGAACCGGTACACGCGCTTGCTCCAAGTCTGTACCTCTTTGGCTTCTGGCATCACGGTTGGAAGAAAAGGTTGGTGCCGTGGTTAGGGCACGATCCGTACTGGATCGGGCACGTCTAGCTGTACCTAAGAGTCCTGAACTCTGGACAGAAAGTGTACGAGTGGAACGTCGTGCGAATAATATTCAACAAGCGAAGAATCTCATGTCGAGAGCTCTTCAAGAAGTCCCAGCTTCCGGACTCCTCTGGAGCGAAAGTATTTGGCACTTGGAACCCCGTGCTCAGCGGAAATCCCGCAGTCTCGAAGCCATCAAGAAGGTGGATAATGATCCTATCTTGTTCATTACTGTTGCGCGAATTTTCTGGGGTGAGCGACGATTAGATAAAGCTATGACTTGGTTCGAGAAGGCGATTGTCTCGGATAGTGATTATGGTGATGGATGGGCTTGGTATTATAAATTTTTGCTGCAGCATGGAACAGAGGTATGTCTTTCCCCTTTATTCGCCTTGCCCTGGACTTTTTTTGAGTACTTTGCTAACGACATCCAGGATAAACGAGCCGATGTTGTCTCAAAGTGTGTCGCTACTGAGCCTAAGCACGGCGAAGTATGGCAATCAATCTCCAAAGACCCGGTGAACGCGCAGAAGTCAACAGAGCAAGTCTTGAAGATGGTTGCTGATACTATCAACTGAGATTTCGATGGATTTGTATTAACAATGACAAAATGGCGTTGAAAGGATTGTCTTTACCATGTTGAATTTAGCAGCACCCATATCAATATCCAATGTACTCATGACTGACAAGATTTGATTAACACGTGTGAACTCCACGTTGAACGTATATCGATAGTCGGAGTATTTACTACTGTCACTAGTAGATGTACACTGTAACAAATGTAAATGCTTGTTATAATATCTGCTTTTGAATAATTCTGATAATCTCCAATCTCCCATAGGGGAATATGTACTTTACATCGTGGGAGCATCCCATATCAAAAGAAAAAGAAAAAGAAAAAGATAACAAGAGCAAAGTAGTCGAGACACTCGAGCCCCGAAAGATCTGAACTCCAGATTTAAATGCATCAAATGGGCATCACGAATGACAACCGGCCATAAGCCATAATTCCTAGACGCCGATATCCTCAACCGTTCAACCGTCCAACCGAGATATGAAAATAAAACCAAAAGGAAACGAGCAGAGTGAAGGAAAGTAAGTAAACGGGAATAGGGAATAGGGAATAGGGAATAGGGAATAGGGAATAGGAAAAAAAATAAGAAATGCAAAAGAAAAAGAACATGAACAGGGTATCAAACCTCAAGCAGCCATCGAAAGACACTCATCCAGTAGAGAACCCAACTGATCACGATCAACAGCCGTACAACCTTCCCAATCCGAGAAAGAATCTTCGAAGTCATCATCAAGATCCATTTCATCCTCTGCAGACTTAATTTCCCGGATCTCACTAACCCCATTCTCCAACCGATCTTGCTTCTCCGTCTCAAGTTCATCTTCCAAATACCCTCCCATGATTTGGTCAATGATGAGAGGCATATGGCCAAGGACAGCTCCCCCCAATTCGAGAGTCAATCGTAGGTCTCTAACGCCAAGAGTACGTCGTGTACTTGCTTCGCGAGCTTCAACCGGAAGTAAACCCGTCGCCGTATCTTTAACAATCTCCCCACGGGTAAACGCAAGCTCCTCACGTTCTAATTGCTCTCTATAATTGCGCATCATCATACCATTAATCGTTCCAGAGGGACCATTGGATCGGGTACGAGAGAAAACAGCCGATAAGACGTCCTTAACGAACGTTTCCGTTGCAATGGCCATGAACTCGGCGCAGGGCATGCCGGCGCCACTGGGGAGCGATTCTTCGTAACACATCGGGACCATACGCGCATGAATGGATTCGGCATCGGGGAATTCGCCCGTTTCTGCGGCGAGGGGTTGGGCATATCGTTTTCGAATTTCCAATTCCCAATCTATCCGTGTGAAGGACGTGTTAGAAGTTGTTCCTTGGAGCTGGAGGGGAGCTCGGGATGCGAAAGCGCATAGCATATCTGGGTGTTGGAGGAGAAAGAGTGGTCTTACTGGTTTTATTTAATCCACCTGCACTGGCGGGGACCTGGCTAGGAAGCTTTATCTGTTTCGCCAGGTGGTATTCTTCTAATTCGTTTGGTGTTATGTCATTGGGGTCGCGCTGTAGTCCCGTCTGTCAGCCTATTTGCTACTCTCACAAACGGCCATTGCCTTTCCTATACATACCTCTGGAATTGCCTTGATGCGCCGCCGGTCTCTGGGAGGTAATTGCATAACCTCCGTTTTCAATCTTTGTTCGGCGGCATCTCCCGAGACCGGCTTCGACATCATTGAAGGCTTATCGTTCGCCGACACCCAGTTTGCGACTCCATGATCGGGAAGGTCTCGAGTGAGATTTCCGATAATTGCGCAGACAAAATTGTTATGTAAATGTTCGGTTTTAGGATCGGCGCATAGGATAGGATCAACTCGCGACGCGTATTCATTCTGATTGTAATGTCCTGATAGAGCGGAGTTAGCGAGGGAATATCACAAGATTTTGTTTTCAAATAAGGCTGGACGAGAAAGCGACAAAGAATACGAGGGGGCTAAATCTGCGACGCTGAATATCGTCGCAGATCCGAGGCATACCTAGTAGGAAGAGAGCAGTGGCCTCCTTGTACTCAGCCCACTTATCTCCAATCGTAGCCTTCAAGTCCGTATATGAATGTTCCAGATCAAGTCGCGGTACTGAGATTAGAGCTCTTGAAGACTTGACAGCTGCCGTAGCATTTGTGGCCGCACTCTTTGCCGGACTGGAGGCCGAGTCGGTGCGACTCAGGGCGGCCGGGTCGATCTGCATGGTTGGAGGACTCGCAGGAGCGCGACGAGGCGAGGTTGATTGGGACTACGCATTCATGAAGGATGATATAGAAGGACTGAAGATGGGAAGATCGGATGAAATGTGGAGATGGGAAAATGGAGTGATGGGGGAAATGTTCTGATGATGAAAAAAGAGGGAGAGAATGGAAGGAGGTTGGAAGGTTGGAAGTTCCGCCGTGGTTTTCCCCGCCAGAACGGACCGCCTCAATGCAACGCAATATAAAATGGACTATAGAAGGATATACTTGAATATAGATTGGGTTTAAATGGAAAAGATGAATATTTTAGGTACAGCAGAGATGATTTAGGGTATATCTACGCCAATTGTACTACATCTTCACTCAAAACACCAAAGAGTTGCCCGATCTCGGCGATGATCTCCATGATTTCCTGCGACAACTGACCAGTCACCAGAACTATATCAGTGAGTAAATGAACCAATTTGAGTGGTACCAACCAAGGGAAACTTACTATATGCATAGAGTAGAGCACAGTCCTCGTCGGTAGTCAACTGTGAGGCCTCATGGTCCTGGCGATATCGGTAAATGCGAGCCAACAGTCTGTCGCGAGCATGCTCGATACTGGGGAGAACATCGCTGAGTGGATATTCAAGTTTCATGGACGAAGCCATCACTAGAGAATGCCATGATCAGTTCAAAGTGATATCCAATTCACACACGATGTAGTTGTATACATACCCGAAAGAAGATGGCTGATGCGCGCTGAAAGTTGTCGTCGTTCAACTGCAGTATAACGAAGTAGACAAACTTCGCCTGCTGTTGCCATGTCAGACTTCATCAATTCGAGATTCATTGCGTGGAACGCATTCACAACGTTGCGAGTGCGTCGAATAATATTTGTATAGATACTGTCGGCAAAGGCACTTCGCAGTTCAAATTCAGAACGTGCCGAGGCAAGAAGAGATTCCAATTTGGAGAGATATCGCTCCAATTCAAGTTTCTCTCGAGCAGTCATGTAAACGACAGCCTGTCCACCTTTTTCCATACAAGACAGCGGATCCCGTTTCCAGACAAGACCAAGCCGCAGCCAGAGAAGACTCAAGCCATCCTTTAATCGTTCTCGCGCGCTGATGGGCCAAATAAGCCGAGTAATGACAATTCCCCATATACAACCCGAAAACACAGCAACAACTCGATGAAGTGCGATTTCAGTGATGATGGGCTCTTGCCCTCCTTCGTCTTGTCTCCCATCGGCCTCTTTTTGAGATAGAGAGTAGGCGTAAAGCACGGACAAGTTGTAAGTGAGCATGATAAAGCGGCCCATAGGTCCATTGCCTTTGACGATCGTGATCCAAGCCGTCCAGCCAGCCATCAACCACCCGAAAAAGGCGAGTCCAAAGACATTGCCGAAAGTGATATCCCAAGCAAGGACTGCACATAGTGCACCGAGACAGGTTCCGAGAAAACGGGCGTACCCGGTAGTATTGGAAGCGCCAATAGTCATCGAACAAACAAGCATGTACGAGAGAAGACCCCATTCACCCCTCCAGTGGGTATAAAATGGTCGGGTGGAAGGTAAGAAAGCCGGCAAGGCATAGAGTGCAGCACCTGCCCCGACTTTAATCGCATATTTGGTATCATCCCGACGGAAACCCTCAAAAGATTTCCAAAGCCGATAGCCCAGTCTTTCTCTAACGGTCCTTTCGGCAGCTGGTCGCAGACGAGCTCGGGCATTGGCAGAAATTGGGTTCTCCGGGCTTATGGGGGCAATGAAGGCATCTAGCGGGTCAGCTTTATATCGACAAGGGGGAGGGTAGGATGAGCATACCTCTATTTATGGCAGCACTTGATTTCTTATACTTCCAGATTTTCAACCAACTCCAAGATCGTCCGTTGGGTCTTTCCTCGGATTCGAGCTGTAGCTCGTCCAAGATAGCTAACAATTCGTGGAGTTGCTCTCCGAATTCAAGTAGAGAGAAACTAAAGTGTCCACAACTAGCAGAGACTTCTTCAAGGTCTGCCTCGGCTTCTGGAGTCTTCATTTTCATTGCCTGGGTTTGTTGGTAGAGTTGTTTGAGTGTTTTTTCTCTTGATTCGCGGTAAAGTTCAAGGGCACGGTCTAAACTCGTGCGCAAACGACTATCCACCGAAACCTTGTAAGTCGGAGCTGGTCCAAAGGGGACTTCGTTGAATATTTCTTTCATTGTGAAAGCCAGGGATCGCTATAGATCGTTAGTATTACATGATCCAGTTGTTGAGTTTGGTTCAGTTCTTGAAGAGAGTCTCACCATAGCTGGTCCCAAGTGCGAGATGAAAATTGTAAATACATCCGCCGGAAGTAATGGATTCCTCTCATCATCCCTTCTGGGCGATGCTCGAGAGTTCAAAGTTCCACACGGGGAGAGATCTTCCTCGGATCGCTCCTCGATAGGTTCAAGAATAGACCCATCAGGGAATGACCACGACCGCTCGAGAGAAGCGAAATAATCCGAGCGGATGCTGCCATGTGGGTAGGAATTTCCACTCGATGATCCAGACTCTCTGGCGATAGTCTCTCGGATCAAACTAAACTGCAAAGACGCCGCACTGCGCAATCCGCCCAGGTTATGGGTGATATCTTGCACCCAACGCACAAGGTTCTTCTCCAGTCGATATTCCTTCTCAGTACCGGCGACAAAATGCTCGAGCTTTGCCTCTCGAACGAGATTATCAAGTTGGCTGTAAGCTTTGCGATGTTTGGCCTCAGTTTGTACAAACTCATCCGACTTAAGCACATCCTCAGAACCACTTAAGAAGCTCTGCGTGATCATGGCTAGCATGATAGCCAATGTATCAGCCGATGTGACAAGATTAGCACGAAGTTTTTTCCGTGCAGAAATGGAAATATCAAAAAATGATACCGCCATCGCCATGATCACACCCATAATCACCATTTTAAGAACCTGAGAGATCTTCCTCAAAGACAGATCTCCGCTCTGCACAGCACCCTCTTTCGTCAAAACAGTGATTGTCGAGAGAGCCGTAAGTGAACAAGCAACATTCACCAAAGGATCACCAAGACGCTGCTTCGTCCATCCAACAAAACCCAATCCACCTCCACAAAAGACGATCAAAACAAGTGCATGGCCAAGAGCCGCAGCATTCAAGACATCTTGGAATAAGTTTTCGAACAACATACTCGAAACCGACAAGAAAGCCGAGTAACAGAAGGCCAATAATGCACATATCAGCGCTCTGAACATACTTCCCTGCGATCTGGCCGGGTGAAAATACACCGTAACAGTCGCAACCATATGTTTCCCATCCTGATTCCCCAAATACATCGAAAGAGCCGGAATAAAAGTCGCAAGAGAACCAAGTAGGTATGCTAGACTACACTTGAATACCCCAATACCTTGCTCTGACTTCACGAAGAGCATCAACCGATTCCCCAGCCCTCGTCCCCACGCATAGCCCCGCTGTAATATTCCATCATGGTGCGTTTCGATCTCCCCGGTTAATAAACCGCGGCGTTCGTCATCGGATTCGTTTGCGACGGGATTATGTAGGCTCACCAGCCCTTTTAAGCGTTGACCGGTTCGTGGAAGGACAAATGTTGCTTGTCGGAGCTAAGAGAGAACCGACGATTAGAATATTATTGCTTCAAGTGCTGATTTGTGGGAGCTGTCTAGCTCTGACGTACCTGAGGCCGTAACAAACGGCGTGGAATGGAGCTACTGGGAGCTCCAGACGTCGACATTACGGGATTTTTAGGGTTGAATATGGCCTCATTGTGGGCCATACATAGTTAATATTCGTCGATGTAGCAGGATAAGATGCGAATCCTGTTTTCTCTTTGGATCGTTGCAATCTGCAGGAGTCCACGTTGGCTGCCAAGCTGCCTGACGAAGTTGAGCGCGTGAGTGGATTCTGCCACGCGCGGTGGAGAATGCCACGCACTTTCAACTACAGACTGTTATTAGAGTATGTAGTATTGAAAAGCAGGTTAATACTGAATTTAAGAAATATTGAAAGTTGAAAGTTGAAAGTTGAGATAGAAATATACTGCAGAACATCCTTCTTCACCCGTAGTCACAGATACTTTCAATCTGGTATATATGTAGTACAATGTAGGCATTTTTGCTTTACCTACAAAATGGGTAGCATTTGTATTTATGCAACAAATTCGAGAAGAGGAACAAGTCTGTGAGATAAAAGAAGACGTCATAAATCAGAGATTATGCCAATTGAAACCTCCAAGGTTTGAACCAGAGGTCATTCAACGGTTATAGCGAGAGGTCAGTCAGTAGCCAGTAAGTAACACCAAGTTGATATCCAGATTAAATCATAAAAGTACACTGGTGTAATACACTAGTTACCTTTCGTAAAACAGCGAGATACTTGTATTGAATTGGGGTATTCTAGGCTGGTATAATACGGAAGTACTTGTAGTAGTATCATACTACTATAATAAGGTTGTTATGATAATATCCATAGCAAAACATATAAACCCTCACTACTAGATTATATGCTTACCCTGGTATGTCAAGGTCTACAAGTTCATACTATGAACTTAGTAGTACTAAGAAGTAATCAATAGTATTGATCCCTGTTCCAAAGAGGTCTCTGACGTGAAATTGAATGAAAGCAACTTAAGTGCCCTGATAAATTCTCAACTCATCTATTGCAAGCCTTCCACCTTCCACACCTTAACAGCAGCATCGGCACCAGCAGAGGCAATCTTCGAGCTACCATCAACCCATGCAACACCGTTCACTCCCTCTTTATGAGCATTACTGGCCATCAGCTTGGTACCGGGCTTGGCCAGGCTCCAAACAAAAACATTGGTATCCAGAGATCCACTCACTACATGGGAACCCGCCTTGTTCCAAGCAAGCGAGGTGACACGAGCTGTGTGGGCAGTCCAGCGATCAGTAACTAGACTGCCATCAGCCACCTTATGCACTAAGATCCGTCCTCGCGCATCTCCAATGGCAATGTTAGAGGCATCTGGCGAGAAAGCCAGTTGAGAAATTTGATCTCGCGAAGCTTTAATCTCGGATTGTGCAGACAGGCTTGAGCCGGAGATATTGCAGATTTGAACAGATCCATCCTCGCCGCCAACGGCCGCTAGACTTCCATTAGCAGCCACAGTCGTAACGGGAACCTTGTTCTTGTATTCGCCCGTCTTCTTTCCATCCTGGAAGATTTCGACAGACTCAGATGCGCCAACCAGCACGGTCTTATCACCCGCTGCAACACCCTTAGGCTGTCCGCTAAGCTTGGAAGCACTACCAGTGAAGGTCTTCGCACTAGCATCGATCGATCGGATCGTGTCGTCCCAGCCGACACTGTAAATCCGGCCCGTCCCTTCACATGTCGGTGCCAGACCGGCAATGTAACCGGGGTGACCTTCACCCTCGATATCTTCAGCAATTCCCGTAGCAACATCCCAGCTGCAGATACGGCCGTCAAAGCTTCCCGTCCACAGAGTCTCCTTGTTGTCCAAGGTGGATTGGCCGAGGGAGGTAATGTTCTTTTGGTGACCTTGGACCACTTGACGGGGCTCAGGAGTACCCTCAACGAGGTAATTCAGATCACCGCTCAGAGACAAACTAATGAGCAGATTATCGCTTCTAGCTGGTGGCCAGACAACACCAACCTGTTGATCACGAACAGCCAGGGCGCCCTCCTCACCCAGAGTCCAGCTCTGAGTAGCTTTACCAGCTTCCACATCCCAGATTTTAACAGTCCGGTCAGCGCTAGCAGTGACGAATTTCCGAGAATCCTTCGACCAAGAGAGACCGAAGATACTACCCTTGTGCTCTCCCTCGCCAATCTGACCACGGGCCTCACCCGTCTTGCCATCATAGAGCCAGATCTTCCGGTCCGCCCCAACACTAGCCAAGGTCGAGCCATCGGGGCTGAACTCGACGCCGTAGATGTAATTGGTATGCTTATCTCCAATACCGGTGTTGAACTTGAAAGGCGCACCGTGGTAGAAGACCAGTCTCTTATCGTCACCGGCTGCGGCAGCACGCAGAGGACGCTGCTGTCTGATGGAGACGGAGTTGATTTGCTGCGTATGGCCATAGATTTCACCAACAGTGTTTCCGCTATCCCAGCTGATACAATGACCGTATCGTTGCTTTCCGTCGCCAACAGCGATGATCCGTTGGGAGTCTCCATCCCATGCCAGATCATTGATGCGTCCATTGACGATGCTATATTCACCCTTGGTAATGCCGTCTCCAAGACAGTCCCATACTCTCACGATACCAGCCGTGTCACCACTGGCCACGTAGAATCCAGATGGGGCGAACCGGGCGACCGTTGTTTGGGCTTTGTGTTCAGTGTATTGTCTCGCGGTTGCGGGATCATCGATTGAGCGCAAGAAGATAGATTTATTCGACTGGAGGTGATTTGGTCAGGAACGGAGCTTAGGGGGAATTGGTGTGGATTGAAGGAGTCGTACAGCATATGCAAGTCGTTCACCTTTGGAGTCAGATGAGAGTTGAGTGGGCTGACCACGCGTGGTGGAGGGGCTTGGAGCCCAGATGGATTCTATAGCAATTAGCATTGTGATAAATCATGCTGAATGAATTGACTACATACCGTTTGTGATTGACATTGAAGGAGAGAGAGTACTTGAAGGTGGGAGAAGTTGGAGGAGGGGAAAATGCAAGTTGTTTATCGACTGACGTCGGGCCAATTCGTCGGCGGGGGATGATCCACTCCTTTGCAGACGACACAATTAAACAAATTAGACAGCTAATTGAAGCGTCAAGTCAAGTTAAGATGCTCACAATCAGGCTTTACAGAAAGAAAAGAAAAAGGGATAATTCGAAAGATTCATATGGTCAATCCACGCTGAAGTAGTAATACAGGTTGCGCCCCCTCTATCATAGTGGGTGGCTGATTTATACAAGAACGCCATACGTAGCCCCTGGAGGGATTCCGAGTACAAAAGCACGAAGCATAAACAATACAATGTAGACCGAGCTGACCTCCTTCACGTATTACTCAGCGGTTACGGTTCTCCATCTTCGCCTTGAGCTCTCCAGCCAAGATTTCGGGGTGTCGGTGGACAGAAGGCATGAGGCCGAGACCCATGGCTCGACGGATAGCCTTTGCGATTTTGCGCTGGTTGACGGGTCGTAGACCAGTCTGGTCTCGGTGCTTAATACGGCCAAGAGGGGAGACATATTCGGACATGACGGCAAAGTTCTAATCAGTCAGAGGATCAGCGATAGTCTTCTCGTGAGGTTGGTGCTTGCCAATATTCGAAATTGGGGGTATCCGCAAGGTCCAAATTGATTCTCAAAAGCCAAAGAGATGGAGAGGGGAAAAGAATATCTTTGCGCACCTTATACAGACTCAATGGGTCCATGTTCAAAGCATCAAATGCATCCCGAGAAGGACCCTTTCGCTTTCCCCATTTCTTCATCTCAGCCGGACTGAGATCATGAGGAGAATAGATATCACCAGCCTTCCACTCGCGGGTTTGGAACTTCTCCAAGGCACGGCTCTCACCCTGAGCCTTTTGATCTTCAATCAGTCGGAGGCGGTTCGGTAACCGGCGTCGGGACACTCGGGGGCCTATCACATCAAGATCAGTACAAAGAAGAGCCAGGAAAATGAAGCGTGCTTGACAAAGAATTGAAAAGGGAAATATCCAAATTGTAGATACAGCGACATACTCTGTTGTGAGCCGGTGGCTCGTTGAGAGGTGAAGGCACTCATGGCCGCTGTCGAGCTCCAGCGAGACGCCGAAGGAGCGGCATTGGCGACATTGCGCAAGAATGATGATGATGAAAAGAGATTCAAAGACATCGTGTGTTTGAACTCTCCCAAAACCGAGTGATTGGCAGTGGGGGGCTGTTCGAGATTGAAATGAGTTGAAGTTGAAGGGAAACGCAGTGAAAGTCGACGGGTTCTTTTTTCGCCCGCCAAGACTTTCTCCGCGTCGACTTTTGCTTTCCATCGCGCTTCAACTTCAACTTTCAACTTCCTCCCTTTTCAAACCATTTTCTACGAGTTAAATCTACGGGGGTGAAGCTTTGGAACTCTAGCAATCTTCTAACACAATGCAGTCTCATCTTTCGAGACGTATTATTCGAGCCATTATTAATAATGAGCCACTCCGTTTTTCCCGATGTCGCCGTACCCAACTCTTGCATACAGTCTCCTCGGCGCGAGTACGACCTACACTGCCCAATTTGAACAATGTCACGCGGAGGAATCTATTTGCCTTCAATATTAGTGCTTTGGAAGGGGGAGGTCCCCAGGTTCTGGCTTCGGAGAAGGGTTTGAAGCCAATGGTTGACTTGAAACGGTCCCTGGAGGATAGGAGCCGAGCTCCTCCGAACTTTACTCTTGCGAGAGCTTTCCAGCTTTTCTTTTCGACTCGAGTGGAAACTCCAGGTTCGATCAATTTGTTTCAAGCACGGTTACTCTCGATTACCTGGAAGCATATGAAGGCCCAGCAGGAGGAGTTGACTGATAAAGAGTGGGATAGTGTTTTCTCGATTGAAAGTCTGGAGCGAATGCTATTCGTGTTGTCCGAGGTGGATTGTCTTCCGGAAGCGCGTGATACGGTTCTCAAGATTGCTCGCTTTGCCTATCTTGAGCTCTGTGCTGATCATGGATTCGGTCCCAACACGATTAGCCGACCTGCTCTGCTCATATATATCAACCTTCTGTCCACGAACGGTAATCCGGAGGAAGCCAGACAAGTCATTATAAACTTTGGAGGTCAATTGCGCGGAGCTAAGCCGTCCCCGTGGTTGACGGTGCTGAAAGGGTTTGCCATGAAGGATGACCGGCGTCAGCTGCGCAAGATCACGCAAGAACTCGATCAGCATGGCGTGAAGTTTGATCAGTCCTCGCATGAGGAACTAATCGAGATACTTGTCAACAATAGTTTGTTCAAGGCGGCCCAGACTGTCTATGAATGTCCTATTGCGGGCCATGCTGAACCCTCTATCACCGCTAAGATCGCTGTCATTAAATCTGCCATCCTCAACAAGGAACTCCAGTGGGCTACGCCTATATTCGAATCCCTTCCACACGGCCCAACTACGGAGACTGCAGGGATTTCTTTGCTTTGGGAGGCCTCCCGAGGTAGCAATGCGTCTGTGCTCGCCGAAAAGGTCAAGTCTTGGTCTGCGAAAAACGCTCAAATCAAAGAAGCAATTACCGTTGCGGATTTCAATGCTCTTATCGAGTATGCTGTTGCTGTTCAAGATCCTCAACTAGCTATTGAACTCGAGGCGCTGGCTGAGGAATGGGATGTTTCCCCCAATGAACAGACCTATATGCTTCAGCTCGAATCTGCGACTAGTTCCAAGGATGTTAAGCGGTCACTCAAACTTCTGGAGTCCCAGGTCGATCCCAATATCCTGGCTAGCGACAATCTCCCACTTGCCAATCGACTCATCACTATGCTATGCGCTTCCAAGCAGAGCGATGCGCTTTTTGAGCGTATCTCAGCCCTTCTGGATCCTCTATTCCAGGATAACGTACGCTTGGAGCCACAAACTGTCACTGCTCTCACTCGCATGCTTTTGTACCGCCACGACTTTGGAGCAGCCTCTGAACTACTTCGCCCTCGTCTAGGAACATTCGATAGCGAGGGCAAGAGCCTGGTCCGCGCTGCGCTGGTCGAATTTATCATGGATCCTAGTCAAAAAGACGATCACGTATGGACCATCTACGAACTTTTCAAAATGGCGTTCCCTGAAACGGGAGTCAGCACTCGAACAGAGTTGATGTGCTCTTTCTTTGATCGAAACCGAAGTGATCTTGCCGCTCTGGTATTCGGACATATGCGTCAGGCCGAGGATCCCACCCGTCGTCCGAAACCCGACACATACGCTAGGTGTCTACAGGGCATTGCGCGTGCAGCTGACGCGACCAATTTGGAATTGGTACATAACATGCTCAAACTGGATTTGGAGGTTGAACTCAACACACGTATTTTGAACGGTTTGATGCTCGCATACGCAGAGTGTGAAATGCCGGAGAAAAGCATGGAAATTTTCCGACAAATTCTTCAGTCGGACGAGGGCCCTTCGCACAAAACCCTAGCTATTTTCTTCAAGGCTTGCGAGGGACATAATGACGGAACCTATGAAGCCACGAAAATGTTGAACAAGATCAAAAAGCTCGATATCGAGATTGATCGTCGTTTGTATAGCTCATTTCTCGAAGCACTGGCCGCCCAAGGCGAATTTGAATTGGGCACTGAAGCAATTGATAACATGGAGAGTGAAATTGGGGTACCTCCGACAAGCACAACGTGAGTATTCCATGGTGCAGCTGTGGTTATTGTTTACTAATTTCAATCTAGGATTGGTCTCTTCTATAACGCCTCGCCTGCTCAATTCTGGAAAGACAAGATCGAGGCATGGGCTCGGAAGAAGTATCCTGATCTATGGGCACATTTGTCCAAGACAAAGCGTGTCGACTCTGATGATGGTTTCAAGTTTGAAGGCATCGTGAATGAGACTTGGGTATAGTCTCAGATTGTATAAAGTCAAGCTGTCTCCAATTATGCTCTAACACATTACGACCTGTATAGATGCACCAGCTATAACTAGCATTGTAATAATATATCACTTTCTATCAAACTCGCCAGTTTCAATTGAATACTCTGTAATTCACCTTGTACGCTTGAAATAGTAGTCCATTACTATAAATGGCAATTATGGGGCTAAATAAAGATCCTCTTTTATGCTCAGTATATTCAAACAATCATTTGTTCTATTCTTGCAGTATGTCTTCAATAGACTCATTGTTACGCTCTCGATTCAATCTCTTTGTTCCATTCTTGATCCCCCAAGCCTATTATTGGTTTAATAATGGGATTATCACCGGAGGCATTCTTTGTTAGTCCTCGAATTCTGTCCAGACCTGATATTATTTAAACACATCTCATTCCTTTCCAAGTCTATTCTAACCGGCTCCTCTCAAAATAACAGTCTTAATATCGATATATAAGAACGCCCAGATTCTCCACATCTTCTCAATGGCATTCCGTATCGTCGAGGAAGTCGAGTATAAAACTTACGAGGAACGGCGCATTGCCGGCGAAACTCGTCAAAACTGGCTCAGTGACCCTTCTCTCCCATGTCCCATCAAAAAGAGTGAGCTAACCTTCAAAGACCTCGTCCACGACGCAGAATGGCGAATTGACCAACTGGGCGGACCACACGGTATTCCCTCATCGTTAGAAACCCAAGCAAAAGCATTGAACCTGACCCTCAAAAACGAATACAAAACATATTTCATTTCCAACCTTGAAGAAGACGAAGATGAGATGGATATCGGTTTCGAAAATTGGGGTGGAATCACCGGTCCTGGAGTAATTATCTTACAGAATATTTTCAAAACTTTTAAACTCCCTCTTACCCTTCCATCCGGAAGACCCAGTGAGAAAATATTTCCTTATATGTCACAGGTTACCCAAGCAGTATATCAAGCGGGATTTCACCTTACAGGCCTGAAGCATATATTTGTTTCTGACATTGTGAACGTTGACACGCGACAATTTGTAAGTCATGAAATTCACCACGAATCGAAACAACTTCCGGTTGAATTTAAACAAGTTTTAATATGGGAGTATGGAACAGCGGACTATCAGGCTCTTCTTGCTACTCGAATTGGGAAACTTGTTGTTTATTTGGTTCTTGGAGCTTTTGAAAGGGGAACTAGACGTATTGCTAGGGTTGCTACTTGGTTTAATACCAATCGTTTGGCGGATACTACTAACCTGCAGATGCGATTTGATATTGAGGAAGTTGGTGATGGTCTTGGTGAGACATTCTAGATTGACTATATGGGTTTTGAATCATTTGTGGTTTTTAGACAGCAATATGAAAGACAATTAGAACGAGAAATAGATCATGTCATTCGTCAATTCTAGTTCATTCAGCCCGGGCCTACTTCAAGTATCAAGCTTGCCTTTCTTCGGAATATAATCCAAATGTAAATCATAGATTTGAATAGGTATATTGCATGGCTCGCTGAATAGTATAATATGAGTAAAGAAAAGCCATATCTATAATAAATGCATAGATGTAAATGCAACACCAGAAACAATCACGCTAAAATACACTCAAAGACTAAAGATGCCACTCCTCTTCTTCCCATGAGGATAAACAATTAAAGCGGCAACAAACAACCCAACCGAAATTCCAATCGCAGTTTGAATCATCCCATACCCCAAAGAAGTCAAAGAAGACTGATTCGTCGCCCCAGTCGTCCCATTAACATCATTGTTCTTCACAGCCTCCGCATACTGTAATCCCGAAATGATAGATCCACTAGACGCCAATCCAGACGGAACAAGTGTAAAAATACCAGGGATAATCGCAGCAGCTGCATGACCATGCCAAATCCGACTATACAAATTCGCAATCAAACCGATTGTAAACGCACCAACTGTATTGGCAACTTGATTTGAACCGAGCTTTTTCGTACTAAAGTAATTCGTGACGTATCCGCACATTCCCATGAAGACGGTTACGGGAAGTTGTTTCGGTTTAGCTTGATTGATTAATGCAGCGAATAGGCAGAATAGCGCGACGAACGGGAAATGTTGCGCATACTCGTTCCCCCAGATTGATAAACTTTCCGTCGGACATGAAGAATCTGTCGTGGCGTTTCGATCCATTAGGCCGTATATGGTCGTTCCTACTGTGACGCCGTAGCCGAGGAAGAGGGAGTAAATGATTGTGAAGACCATTCTGATAGAACCGGCGTTCATTTGATGGGATTGAAGTTCTAGAGATGAACTGAGTACGGCAAAACCGGGGAGAATCATTGCGATGGATGATTGAGCCATTGCCGCGAAGCAGAAGACTCTATCGCCATTGTGTTGGATACTTCCGAATGCACGGGCTAAAAAGGAAGTCAAGATTGCGGCTGAGACTTCGAGGACGTTTGAATATGTTGCTGATGCAGGGGCGAGAATGTGTTGCATGAATCCGACTAGACAACCCAGTACAAAAATGATAGGTAAATCGATTGGACGGGCACCGAATGAGTAGGGGCCTACGGCGACACTGGCGAGACCGGTTAGAAGGACTAGAGTCCAGCGATTATAGCGAGGTTTGCGTTGCATGATTTCGTCTAGGTCTTGAGTTGCGGATTCGACGCCGACAAGGTCGTGGACGACATTCTTGTAGACGTTATGTGTTTCTGCTAGACGGGATAAATCTAGACCCTGGACCACGCGGATGATTTTCACTTCTGCGGTGCGAGTTAATGGGTCGTCGAAGGACATGAACATACATCCGGGGATGTATAAGAATTGCGCTTTCACTTCCAATACATTGGATGTCATGAGCATGTATTCTTCCAAACGATGTGTGGGAGCACCATATTTCATCAATGCACGACAAAGTTGCATGATATACTGCTGGCGAGCGAGCAAAGCCGCAATGTGTACCTTGAGCTTGACATCTTTCTGAGATTTGCGCTTTTGCTTCTTGCGCTCTTTGTAGCCCATTGGTGTTGTGGCTGTGCCTTCTGCACCCGGTACTCCCACCTTTCCCATACCCATTGACGCAGCGACAAGCGATGATGTATAGTGGTGACCACTATGCTTCTCCTTTGGAGCATCGGATGGTTTATGCAATTTGTTCAACTTGTCGAGTGCATTCGGCTTGCTGCCGTTAGAATTGGCGTACCATTTGACCTTTTCCTTTTTACCCCCGGGAGTCGTGGTCGAACTTGTCGATGTACCATTCGCATTTCCATTGGGAGAGTTTCCATTTTCTAGCGCCACATTTGGAGTACCTGGAGTACCTGGTGCTGTTGGTGGGAGAGTCTCCGTAGCAGGGTCCGTTTCGATGGCTGTAGTAGCCACGCTCATACGACTAGCCGCAGGTAGATTATTGGCATAAACCCGGAGCAGATGAGACAAAAGACCACCATTGAGTGGCGTAGATGCTCCGTTCTCACCGGGGGTGGTGGCACCGGATGGAGGCTGTGATTCTTGAACCCGGTAAGACGGCAAGCCGAGGTTCCTGATGAGATGTTCAGCCTGGGAGCTGTGGTCATGACCATTCAACTGATCCTCTTCGTCCTGCGCGAGTCGAGCCTGATAACTTTTCAAATCATCTGTAGCGCCGAAATGCTCTGTTGAGAAAGTCGTATCCAGACCATCTTCTCCAGCTTCATGAGGACGACCTAGGGCCTCGGCTATTGTCCCGGCACGGTCTCTGACTCGTTTGCTCAGGGTTCTCCATCGTTCGGAGTAGGATGTTGTGCTGGGCATATCACTGGCCTGATCTTGGACAGGTGCCTGGAGACCCGTCGATTCATGATGATCCAGGCCATTGTGTTTGTCATGGTGCTCATCTTCTAGCACGGAAGCGTCAGAAGAAGGAGGATTAGGAGAAGGAGTTTCCTTCTCTCTATCAAACGAGCCGGACATGGAAGTTCACGAATCACTCAGTGACGGAACCAATCGGATGTGTCGGAAAGGACTTTTTTTTTTTCTTCTCAAGAGTATTTCCGGGGAAGAGAATGTGGGGGTTGGTCAATGTGTCAGGGGGGAAATAGGAACGAAAGACAAGCGTGCAGGACAAAGAAAAAAGAGAGTCCTACAGAGGCACACCCCACAGACCACCAAGACCAAAGGCTATGTACACTTCATATTCTGGGGATGAATTTTCGGGGGGAGCAGGGGGTTTTATGAAGAACATCAGTCTCGACCCACGTCGCTAATGTGGGTTGAAGTCATAGCATAGCCACTAAACGGGACTTGAATCAGGAGAGAAACGCGTCGGGATCCACTTGGTAGGATTGGTCTGGCCGGATTGCCAAGTGGGCGGGGTAAGTGAAGAGGAGTGAAAGAGAACAAATGGTAGAGGAAGTGATTGAAGTTGTTAGCTGGTAGATCGGTTGGTAGTAGTAGAGATATATAAACATGACGAGCATCAGTGGATGAGAGAACTGGAAGATATTAAACAAGCTTCAGCGGAGGAAACTAAAGCACGCTAGAGAGAATTCATTGGAAAGCCGTTGGTGGGTCTACCAACCATGGATGTGTTCATTGTAGTATATAGAGTGTAGTAGTGTAGCATGATAGATGAGATTATACTACTAGATAGTGAAATATACTATTTAGTAGTAGAAGAGATGAAGTAGTGAAATATAGTGCTGATGTTTATAGATATAGTTCTGATATTGCACTTACGGACTAACCACTTTGAGATGGAATTGTGTATAAATAATTATGCGGTATTGTATTGATACGGTATGAATACAGTATCGGCAATTATTACTCCGGCTGTCATAGTATTCTGTCCTCCGTAGTGACAGTCTAAATATACGTGAGACTTTAGTCTATAATTAATATACTGTAATTAAATTGTTGCCACTGAAAAGAGTCAGCCTATTCTATTACACTATATTTCCCCAGTGTATATATATACTATTCACTACTTATATAGTATACTGATATTCCCACCTATAGTAAATGATCGGCATCATTTGTTTACTCCATACTTCTACTCTTTAACTCTTTGACCACAGATAGTCAATACTGCCCACTATCCAATTAGTATTCTATATAAACCTTTACTTCTATACAATATATAATCTATCACTATTGTCTATATTAGATTTACCCCCTGCATGCCAAGCCCCCCCGCACAATAGCACTGCCCCTCCAGCATTCCCTCCTCTTCTATCTACTTCACCTCCATCTCCTCCTCCTCCTCCTCCTCTTCTCCTACTTATCCCCCTCATTTACTCCCCTCAACATGCCGAAATGCCACCAACACCCCTCAACCCCCCAGACCACCCCATCGCCCTCCGACACTCTCACCTCCTCGCCCCAGCTCCAGATAGACTGACCAACACCCCAACAACTCTCACCGTAACTCGCGAAAACACCCATTCAGGCCGAGACTTCTCAATCCACCAACTCCGCAAAGACGAACCCCTCGACTCCCTCCGTCGCACTTCCTTATTATACACCGCATCCGGTCGATTCTGGAGTAACTCCCAACAGCGCGAAATCCGCGATGCATCAGGTCGTCCACTCCTCGAATTACGCCGTATCTGGTGGCGCGGTCAATGGATCGTTAAACGAGCCGGAGGCGTCGGCGATGAATTACTCTCCGCAGAAATGCGCTGGGGAATCGGGATGAAAATAGGTGCTAGATTCTGTAATGCTCTTATTGCAGGCAGAGAAGGAATTACACTTTCACGACGAGGTCTGAGCCCAAATCCATACTCCAACTCCTCCAGTGATCGACCAAGACCAAGGACAGCCGTATCAAGTACGAATGTAATTCCCGCCTCAGGACCAGGATCAACGTCTGCTTCTGCGGCTGCGGCTGCAACGGCTTCAGCAACAACTGGACAGGAAAGGATTAGACCAGGACCAGCATATACAAGACCAACACCAACTCGTCGTCGAACAATAAGTAATTATCCGCACGCCCCGCCAATAGCCCGGGATGCCCCACCCCCATACAGCGCAACGGCCGCAGCAGGACACGCAACGCATTCATCCGGTAACGACAGCACAAGTAACACGCCCAGTGCAGCGTCAAGTAGTACATCACTTTCCAGCGCCAATGACAGCGACAGTGATAGTGACAGTAAGAGTCGGAGTACAGTACTACCTTCTTACGAGAGTGTACGACGAATGCGTCGGCAAAGTTCACGACATAGTTTACGCGAATTACTTGATGCGATTGAACCGCCGAGAGAACCGGCTCCTGCGTCTGCGGTACCGTATCCGACGCGGAGGAGGTGGAGTGAGAGCTGTATTGATCCGAGGGTGGAACTGAAGGTTGTTCAGGCTAGTGGAACTGTTGCGGAGATTATGATGGGGGAGAGGAAGATTGTTCATGTTAAACGGGGGAGGGTGGTGGATTACTCGGGGGGTGCGAGGAGGCATCGGTGGGAAGTTGAGATTGCTGAGGGTGTTGATTTATTATTGGTGAGTATTTCTACTATTCTATTCTTGTTTTGGTGATTTGGCTAATCTGTATAGGCTGTTTGTCTTGTTCTGATTATTGCGGAGTCACAATCTGTCAGACATGAATCTGGGTATTAGCATTCTATTCTATTCTACATATTTACCATCCATGAGTGGTATGGTATCTATTGCATTGCACTATTGCATTGCACTATGCATAGCATCAAATCAAAGCCATTCGGCATGCATTGAACCAAAAGGTCACTTTTAACCATACATTCGTCACGACGTCAGGACGTCTCTTATTAGTTTATGCCGATACCCGGCACGGGTATAGTGCAATGTCAAATCAAATCATCATCTAATCTAAGACTGGATCTTCGCCAGACGCTTGCTCATGCTGCGAGAAAATGGAATTAGTAAGATGAAACGAAAGTTAGGAGGAAAGGACTGCTTACAAGTCAAAGAATGAGAACTGGCTTGGCTGGTTGCCGTACTCATACACGAATCGACTAGCCAAGTGACTGCCGAAGATAGCGCGGATATAACTTTCAGGAACCTGGAAACATAAAATTAGCAACAGCACAAGTGGAATTGGACGAAAGGAAACATACCCGCTCCAAAATGGTGTCCAATCCAATCTTATCCAAAAGCAAACGGGGGAGAGCATCACTGAGAACAGAGCGGCGGAGAGCAATGTTGTTCCACAGCTCGGTTTGCTGAAGCTCCTCGTCCAACTTGGTAATCGCCACACTGAGACGGTCACTCAGGACACTACGCAGAACACCGGTTTGTTCATGTTCGCGCCAGATAGCCTCGAACTCCAGAGTGGCGTTCTCCTTGATGATATCCTGGACTTGGCGGACATACGCCTTGTAGAACTCAGGGACAGTGCCGTCCTCGCCGACACACATGTTGGCAACGAAGTCCTCATCGTTGAATGAGAGCGAGGCCAGAACTTCCAGGGAGGATGAGGTCACGCCACCCTTGTTGGCGGAGGCATCCTTGAAAAGAATGCAGCCAGCCTTCTCCAGACGCAACTTGCTGTCCTGGGTGATGAACAGGTTGGCACCCTCGACGATGTAAGGGACGACCGACTTGCCGTCGACAATGAGCTTGCCAACGGTGGACAGGTCGATGGACTCAGGACGACCACCGCACGGGACAAAGACGTCGAACTTCTCGGTATGGCGCAGATGGAAAGTGTTACGGAAGATCATACCGTTGGCAACGACCTCACCGCTGGGCAGCTTGACGTTCTTCTCCTCGACGAGAACACGGTATCCCTCAGGGGAGAGCTTGGACAGGTCGAACTCCGAAATCATGGCACGCTTCTTAGCGAGGCGGATCAATTCATCGTGGTTCAAGCCTTGTGGGTCGACAATAACACCAGAGCCATCGACAATACCAGCATACTTCTCGTTGGCAAGCAGGATCTCATTGGATCCCAGATCACCATCCGGTCCACCAGTCTGCAGCTTAGACATGGTGGAGGGATCAATGCCGAGCTTGCGGTAGATACCCAGCACATACTGACGCACCGAGAGGGTGGTCATACCGTAGCTGTCGTGGGGGATACCACCCAGCTTGGGGCTCTTACCAGTGAAGAATGACTTCCACCAGGGGGCACCACGGCTGCGGGCGTGCTCAGTAGCCCAATCGACCAGCTCAGCAGTGTTCTCATCGGGTCCCATGAAGAGAATCTCATCTTTGCCGTGCAGATCGACAATGGGATCCTTGATACCAGGGCTGACTGGGGGCAGCAACAGATCCATAATACTGTCGATGTACTTCTCAAAGGCGACCCGCGCCTTGTCTTGGTGGTCGACATCGAGAAGGATAACACCCTTGGCACCGCCCTCAGGAATATCCTTGTTCTTGCGCTGCTGAGTATTGGCAAGGTTGTAGTTCTCGTCAAAGAGGGATCGGGAGTTGATGCTGTACGCCTCCTTGTTTCGGCTCTTGACGATACGGATACCACCACGGGCGATATCACGGAAACGCAGGTGGAAACCGCGGAACTCTGAGGCAATGACCAGGAACATACCGTACAGGGGCTGGGGGTATTCGTGCTCCGGCAAGAAGTCCGGCTTCAAGCGGAAGCTCAGGGCCACCTTGGTGGGGGTGAAGAAGTTGGTCTTGAGGATAGAAGCATTGAATACACGGAAGGAGGTCATGACCATCTCATCGTGCTCATTGGCAGCCGAGCTGCGGATCAATTGCTTCAGCTTGTTGCTATCAAGTACCTCGTCGACCTGAAGACGCAGGTAGGACAGAGTGGGCAAGAAGTCATCGTTGGTAGGGCCCTGGGTCTGTACATAGTGGGTGTTGGCGAAGTCCAAGTAAAGCTTGTGGATCAGTTCTGGATAGCGGTTGATGATCTCAAAGATGTAGTCCGCAGTGAAAGTTTCCGTGCGGAGACGCTTCTTGATCTTGGAGAGAAGCTCAGCGTGGACACTGTTGTTGGGGTCCAAAAGAGCAGACAAAGAAGTGTATTCCGAGCCCAGACGGTTAAGGAACTGCTGGACGAATACCCACGCAGAGTGCGCGTAGATGGTCTCCTGCAAGCTGAGACGGCCGGTAGCGAAGTGGCCCTGGAAACGGTTCTGAGGGATACAGTACAGAAGGGAGATTTCCTTCATGATCTGGTGAATGGCAGCCTCAATAGGGGGGTAGCGAGCGGCAACCTCGGGCGAGTCAGAGGGACGCAGGTAAAGAGAAATGACAGTAATGCCGTTGGAGAAGTGCTCGAGGTATTTACGCGAGCTAGTAAGACGGTAATAGTGGTACAGGTCAGACAGAGCGCTGAACAAGCCCATTGCAGAGCCCTGACGGTAGGCAATGACGACACGCTTCTCGCGGCTGCCTTCGATCTCAAACATCTCGATGACGGGACCAGTTCGGCTGACGGCAGTAGAGATAATCTCCTGATAAACGGCCTTGGTGTTGGGAGTAGCCTTCTGGAGGAAACGCTTCTCACCAATGATGTCGATGTTGGTCTCATTGGGGGAAGGGTTGGGGTTGGCGAACTGGCACTTGTAGACGAAGTAGCAGCGCAGTTGCTGGCCATTGTCGCCAGGGAGAGCAGTAGGTGAACGGAAGGTCTCAACACGGTAGCTGTTGGCACCCTTTGAGACATTGATATACTTCTCGTCGATACGCTGCTCGTAGCGAGGACCGTCCATGGAAGCAACGCCAGGCTTACTGGTGTCAATATAGACAGCGTGGTCCTCAGCCTCCTTGTCCAGACGAATCTCCAGCTTCTTGTCATCCCGAGCATACGCGGCAACCTTAGCCGCGTACAGAGAAAGAATGTGAGTGACAATGGCATCCACAGACTCGGTCTGGAAGTAGGTATCATCAATGCCCAGCATGTTATAGAACCACTCGGTCTCGGAGGTAACAAAATCACTGGGGAAGAAACCCTTCTCCTCCAATTGATCCATTACTAAAAGATAGATTAGCGGAGGCTCAGATGCACTTCAAAAAGTTGTATCTGTGTACTCACCCTGCTCCATCTGCTTCTGCTTGCCCTCGAAAGTGGCGGCAATGTAGCCCGGATCCTCCTCAGAGAGGATACGGTGCGGGGTGCCGGGAATGCCCAGGTGAGTGGGCTGAGGCGAGGGTTGCCGGGAGTTCGGACCAACAACATGATCGAGGTGTTTGTTGTGAGGATACCGCTGGAAGCCGATGGGGGTTCCTGTGCCGGAGCTTCCGTCTTGACTCGCGAAAAGCTTCGGCAACGGACGAGCTGGCAAGGCAGTGCCATTCGAGGCCTCCGACTGAGGAGTAGAGGGGGCGGGAGACGACATTTTTGTCTAGATGGGAGTTGCAAGAAAGAAAGAAAGACGCTGAAAAAAAAAAAACAGTCAGCTCCAGTCTTGTATTTGTATTGAGGAAGTTCACAGTTGGGACGGTGAGTAGGCAGGCACGTGGTCAGATAAGCTGCACCCAGTCAATCCAGCTCTCGCACGTATGCAATGCTTTATCAAAGTATTTGACGAAGATAAAGACAGTCACAGAGACCACTCTGAGTCAATTTCAGACTCAGCTCATACACTGGGCTGGTTTGGTCTGAGCTGGATCACTGGGAGCATACTGTACTGGCTCATGGATTGGTGGGTGGAGGGAACGATGATATCATGCAGATAGCCGGTAAGGGAGTGGAGCACGACTCACCGGCGCCATGGACTATATCCAAGGTAGTTGGGATGAATTGAGGGGGGGGAGAGATACTGGAGAAGAAGAAAAAAAGAAGCACGACAGGAAAATCCGGGGATGACAGGATTAAATATACAGAAAGACTAAAGAGACCTTGGAAATATGAGCCCGAGAATATGCGGTCGAGGATCAACCACGGTCTCGAAGGTCTTCTTTTTTGTTGCTGTGACTAAGAACCGGCGATGGCGGGGCTTTTGATTGGCTGAGAGAGCCCCTCCTGTCCGAGGACAAGACCGAGTGGAAAATCCCGCGTCATGCGGGCCGAAATGCCTCAAATTGTGTACAGTATGTACTGTAGTGTACAGTTTAAAGTGTGTAAGTAGTATGCTATTCTTATCATGTTTCACTTGGATATTGCGTAGATGGGGAATGGGTATTTCCAATGTTGCCACTCTTCCATAGTTGAATATCTATAAGTGGCTAAACATGGCTGAGGTGAATGGCTGAGTAAGGCTAAAAAAAGATTTGACTATCCCGTGACAACCCCGTGACTTTGTCACCTGAACACTGGAGAATGATACTGTCTCTACACTCCATAGTACAGGTTAGAAAGAATCAGATCTAACGCTATACGGACTGATTCTTGTTGATTCCACCGATCCTATGTGTCAAAGTTTTCATCATTCCAGTAAAATCCCTCAACCCCAGCCCTACCAATAACCAAGAAATCGTCATATCCGGGGAATTTCGCCATTGGGGAAGTTATCGAGGGGTAATAGCCAAGGCTATTACGCTGGGAAAACCCTACCCGGCCCGGCCACATCTCCAACCGGAGGGGCGCCCGCGGTACCTGGATCGTCCGCTGGATGAAGGTTGCGGGGTAGCCGTGGTCCAGTGGCGGTGTTGACTGGTTACTGGCATGAAATCTCTGCAATTCGCCCCCGCGCGTGTGGCAGAGACAGCATCGTGAATCGTCGAGTCCAGTTTTGGATCGGGGTCGAAAGTCTGGAGACCGGCGGGGCCTTACGTGATAGCGGTGGTCCAGTAGTGGTCCCTCGGCGGCCTCGTCATTGGAAGTTGCTTCCGACCGGCGATTATCTTTGGGTAATATCTCTCAAAGAACAAGTCCAGGCCGATGGCGTGAGTCTGGTTGCTAGCAAGGTAGGTCTTTCCTGGAAGCAAGTCCATGCTGAATGAATGATGAATGCTGAGTGCTGAATGCCAACATGCCAGCATGTCAGCACGTCAGATGGCGTTGTATCGTAGTGTAGCGTGTCCAGTGTAGACCAGTGTAGTGCATTCTACTAAGTCCTGGGTGCATCGAGAGGTCCAAGCAAAGTCAAAGAGTCAAAGCAAAATCAGCCGGTTATTCTAGGGTATCCCATTTTCGTCATTGCAAAATCGCCTCGTGTTATCTCAGCTTATCAAAAGAGGCTGCCTCAATCCGCTTCGGTGGGGGACGGGGGGACGGGAGGACTCGCTCCAGGCCAGCCTCTGGAGTATGAAAGCTGAGGATAGATAACAGCCATATAGATATGATCCTTGGCATAACTCGCTGTCACAGGGACAGATCTCAGATCTCGCATTCTTCAGCCCGCAGATCCCACCGCGAAGGCCTGCCATGCCCAGTATGTCTAGATAAGGGGTATCCCCTGCATACTAACCTCCTGTACCCAACTCCTTGGTCTGTACTCTGCAATGCCCAAGTCAAGGCGAACATTCAACGGAATGCCGGGTACAATAGCAAACAATGAGTCCGGGGTAATTTTGCCATGTTTACTCCGCAGGCATTGTATGTGTGGGCAGGACAGTGCGAGACTATCTTGAGCCGCTGCCACATCACGATGTGGCCTGCAAGTTCTAGTACATGGCCACCGCATCACTTTCGTACCACTACTTTTGTTATCAGCGTGGTGGTACCTGATCACATCTGGTTGCAACATTGACAGTCATCAAACAGATGATGCAAAACAGGGTAGAATTGCGGTCTACTACAGTATGTACAGTAGAAGACTGTCTTTGTACCTATGAATACTAATTGAATAGTAACTGTCACATATGATTAGACGACAGCAGATCAACAACTCTCCAGAGGAACTCAATTATTTGTTTTAACTACTAGGGATTAGTTATTGAGACCAGCGTATATCTAACCAGCCTAACAATTAGGCTGCGATACTTTTGAAGTATACGAAGTACAGGATACCAATTGTTTGTAGACAGGGGTATCTATATGAAACCATCCTAAACACTGAATATGAATGAGACAGTCTCAACCCAAAATTGCACCCATTCCCAATACCCATGAATAATTGAAACTCTGTATCATCCAATATCCTAGAGTAAGGAATTAAAACGCGAAAACGAGCCAGGACATGAAATCTGGAGTGGCTGGAATGGACCCCTTCCCCGGATCTTGGAGTCTGAGAGCAGGGAGTATACTATGTAGAGTGCGGAGTATGAAACACTTCTCATACTCTACAGTAGTGTACATACTGTACAAAGTCAAGATTACTCAGTGGTATCTCCAGGGCTACCCTCATAACACTGCAAAGGTATTATCCATAATCAAGTAACCTGCCAACTCCTTGAATGCAATACCCCGTACTCCAGACTAGCTGTAACTAGTCACGGGAGATCAATAGTTCACCACCACCCAGTGACCCGGTAGATAGTACAGCGTTGAACAAAGAAACGGTCTCCAGGATGAAGATCCCTACTCTGTACTCCGTACGCTGTACTTCTGCCTACCCAGGTACAGTACAGTACTTGCTGGAGGGAGCTATTTGTGAGGCGCTCTTTGTAAGATCGACCGGAAGTACGGAGTCAACCCGCGCAAATCACATAAATGCCAAATCACGACCGCCACCGCTATTCTGAGAATCAGTTGAAACAGCATTGCCCCTGGCTTAACTTGCCTACATTCATTGTTGGTCTGACCCCTTTTACGAGTACACTGCAAAATACAGTCAGGGTGATACTCGTTCAAAATCCAGACCACCTTATCCATATTCTCAATCTAGCTAATACTGCCACTACTCCGTAGCAGATCAAATAGTACAGAATAGCCCGACAGTCTGGTTGGCGGTACTACCGATCATCGGGGGTTCTCCGGGATTTCTCCGTGGAAGAAATCTAGAAGGATACTGCATGGAGATCCCAAATTTGGGCATCTTACCATACCTACATACAGAATACAGCTCCATCAATGCATACTCCATTCTACCATGTACAGTATTCAATAATTGTACCCCTACTCCATACTCTGCTGTGTATTTACATCTCCCTACCCCATCATCACCCCCTACAATACAAGTACACTAGATAAATCCACTCAGAATATTCATCCTGATCCTGTTTCCCCACACTACGCGTCAGGCGGGAAGTTCTCCCGCCATTCCGGAATGCCATCCGCCCACCCATCCAATTATTCCCCAGAATCAAAATGAGGCGATGTGGTTCTGCCAAGGTTCCAGCCGATCTTGGGCTTCTGTTTCTGTAATGTACGGAGTACGGGGTAGCTGTACTTACGATTTTGGGTCTGGCATGTTACTGTACTCCGTATGTCGGGGCTAACCCCGTTTTATCGGGGACTTATCCCACGGCCGTTTCCGCTGGGGTTTTTTGGATTTCCGGGGGGACGGTGTACAGATATAATATAACCCTTTCCCCTGGATTAGAATTGAGAATAATTCTTCTATCTTTCTATCTTTCTATCTTTCTACCTACTACAGTACTAGTTCCCTCCACTAGTCTCAACCTGTTTACTCTCGCTTTCCTATTTACTCTACTCAATACCAACTACGACAGCTATCATCCATTGACTAGTCTGTCACTAGCTACTCGCTCAAAGCCACTGCTACTACAACTATTACTACAGTAATAATCCATCGGAAAGACTCCCATCTCTGGCATCATCTCAGTAAGTCCGAACTCGCCCATCCTGACATCATTCCGATCCGCCGAGCTCGTGTATCCGCATCTCCCTCTCCCAGCTCCTCGGGCACTCTCGGAACTTGGAACCAACAGCTCACCATCCTCTCAGCCGCCCAGATCAATTCAAATAAGCGCTGAACCGAGGCAATTCTATTCAAGAGCAAACACCTCGCAAACTCTTATTTAAACATCCAGACCCCATTCAAAAACGCCTTAATTCATCTCCATCAAAACTATACAACATAAACACCACACAGTATTCGAATCAACAAACCTGAACATTAAAGCTATTTCAGTATTGAACACCTTCAAAATGAATACAATCTCTTCTCCTCGAAACTACACCGATGCCTTTTCACAGGATATTTCTCGCGCCTTCACATCTACAAAACCGAAGCTCCATGATACACTTCCTCCCGCACCACCTCCATCCCCTGTCTCATTCGCTGTCGATGCAACAGGGAAACCGAAAAAATCCAAACACGAGAAGATTCCAAGCTTGAGTCTTGAATAATCTTTCAATGAGGCTCAGCTACAGTCACCCAATTATTCTCTTACCCATGGGTCCGACGAGTTATTGGGTACTACTTATACTGAGTTTTGCCTGCTTGACTCTGCTTGGTTTTACTTCACACTTCTTCAATTATAATTTTTCAACAATCTGCGTCAGCGATATTTGATTAGCGGGATGTTTCATTTTCATGGGTTATCTATTTTGTGCTTAGCTTGGCGGATAATACCTTTCCTTTTTTATTTTTGTTTGGGATGATGGATTTGTTTGGATTATATAAAAGTCGGGCGTTGGGTTGGATGGCATTTAATATGGGATTCATTTTGTACTTTCTCTTACTAGGATAATTTGGATAAGTGTTTTTTTCCGAGTTCAAGTTCAAATTTACATGGTTTATGTTAGGATTGGTTCTTTCTGTTGGTGATACTTCAATACCGATTATGCACCATTTTTAGATGTCAGTAGAAGGAGAGTATAGTAATAGTGGTTATTGCTAATGGTGTAATGCTGAATCTCACATGTGTAAAGATCTAAAGTACTGGTAGGAAGTACTTTGTACAGTACATTGGCAGTGCTTAGAAATGGTATGATGTAAGGTGTGACTAGACAGCTCCGGTCTAGACCGAAGCGATACATCCACGACAACAGATTCTATGTACATAGTACACTGTACATAAGATAGCGCGGCGTCATGACGCAAGCACAGGTTCGCCATGTCCGAAGATCAAATGCAGTAGGTTCACAGACCGAGGTGCTCTGCGGCGGCGAGCTTGAACCGCGTGGATGACGTTAATTTCACATCAGGGGGTATGATCGACTGATCGTAGGGTCCTCCAGGGGTGCGCCATGTGATTCGGGAGTGTTGTAGACCTCCGTGAAGCAGAGTGGGGCCGCCTCGGCTTCCAAGCTTGATCCGATCCCACAGGTACGCTGAAGAGATCATGGTAGAGCATGGGATGGTATGTCAATATTGCAGGCTTGTCGGTTAGACAGATATAGAAACTTCTGTCCGAAAAAGATCGAAATGCAACAATCAGTTTGGTGGTAGAGGAGCACCACCAGCACTTTTAGTCCTGAATGCGACGAATACAGGAAGATGGCTCAAGCAGGACGCCGAAGCCCCTCACGCTCATCATCTTCGACCTCTTCGTCTACCTCCATCTCCTCATCAGAATCTTCATCATCCTGTTCTTCGCAATATGATCGGAAGAGACCCTCCAACTGCTCAATCGCATCCAAATCCCCGTTACCCGCCCTTTCCTTCAATTTGCGCACATCAGCCAATTGAGCCTCCGTCTTCGCCCATGCAGAAAGACGCTCTGCAACATCAACATTCCGCCGTAGACGATAGACCGTCCTCACGGTATCTGTCTCCCCTTTCCTCTCCTTCAACGCCTGTAGCTTCTGGATAAATTGCGCCTGTTGCGATAAGCCCGGTCCCGGCCGACCAGGTATACTAGATGGACCCGCTGATCCAAACCCAGCTCCAGCTCCATTTCCAGATCCATTTTGCAGGGCACTGCCCTGCTGCCCATTGTTCGAAGTAAGGTTTGCTTTGCGGCCGAGGATCTTAACACTATTAGCAGCGAGGAGCTCGAATGCGGGACCAGCGTGAAGGGGCGTGGGACGAGAAGGGTCCATATCTGGATCAGTTTCTGGATGAGCGAAAATCAATTCTGTGCCGATCTGATCTGACCAGGAGCAACTGAAGATTTGGTTGTGGTAGGAGATGATGGGGTTGCACGTGTGCAGGGCTAGAATTTGGATTCGTTCACGGGTGTGAGAGTCCTCTGCACTGTCGAGCGGGGTGAAGGCGTCGATTGGATTGTTTGAATCGTCATTTCGGTAGGATTCTTTGGGTTTGTCTTCCTGGCGTCGACGGGGAGGACGAATTGGGCCTTGATGGGAGGTTAAATCGAGATTGAGGTAGAAGGTCTTGATGTGTTAGTTGTGAAGTTGTGTGGGAGGGAGGGTGGGAGGTAGAGGTACCTCAGTCTCTGTTGGATGGTACTCGTATTCATATTCCGAGTCAGAATTAGATTGCGAATCGATCTCCATGATCATGAGAGCTATCTAGAAGCTCGAGTGGGATAGAATGGAGTGTGGTACAGTAGCAAGCTGGATTATCAGGCGGTGAGTTCAGATCTGATCCGGAGATAACGTTATGTCCTGACAGTGATAGTGGCAATACTACCATGAAGAGTGTACATATACATTACTGGAGGATAGTTATTAGTACATTAATAATCATTATTAAGTGAGTTCCATGGACGAAACAGGCACTGTTTACTCTTCCACGATTTACGTTGACAGTGTACATTGACAGTATGTATCTGTCTTGTATAGTACTGGTGTACACCATCTATATTACCTGGTGTAATTAGATTATATACCTCTCTCTATAATTGAACAGGATCCTATATGTTATATTCTAGTTGACTATAATTATTTCTACTGTTATCATGTAAATCCATGTAGCGATAACCCCGCACATAAACATAAGGCTGGCCCGACTCTTCCGCCCTCATCCCTACATTTTTGCATTTTTGCATTTTTAGCATTTTTTCCCGTTCGCATCTTCTTGCATCTACCCTTTCCGCACGTTCCCGGTGCCCCATTCTCACTCGTTCGATTCTTCCTTTTCATTGATTCGTTTTTTTCTTTTCTTTTTTTTCTCTGGCCACGAGGATCATACTGCTGCCGATTATCCCGATTATCCCGTTGATCCCATTAAAGTAGGGCTGGCTAATTTCCTGCATTCGTTTTTGTTTCGACCCCACCGGAATGTGCCTATTCTTGTTGCCGTTGATTTTAAACTAGTCTCACTATTCTTATTCTTACTCTTACTCTCCCACTCACTCTTTCACCTCCATTTCCTTTCCCTCTTCTATTTCCTCTTCAACTCCACATTTACCCTACACTCTACTCTCTCCCCCTTCTCATGACCATCATCTAGTCCGGATCATTGGCAGTCCCTGCCGCTTCGTCCTGCAGATGACTCGATCGGCAAAGGTCGCCATTGTTGTCTTATTGACACTCATCGCCTATGTCTCCATCAACAGCATAGTCCGTGCGACCAACCCCCGTGCTTTCGTCTGGTATGAAGAAGATAAGGACGAGCGGTCGTGGATCGCCAGTTCACGCTCCTGGTTCGATCGTAAAAGTTGCCGCTGGCTCGGCATCTGCGGTGCGGCACATCTACAAACAGCCCACGGCCCGTTTGGTCGACGCAATCCCGCTGAATGGACGGACCCGGGCAATCACGGTAACAACCCGGACAAGGGTGACGGTGATGGTGACGGCGACGACGATACCGACCCCGAGCCCTGGCGCTCATACTGGTTCAGTGGGTCGAATCACACTGAGTGGGATGCCGAGGAGCGGGCACGCCGGGAGATCCCCGACTATGTCTTCGACTATGCCCCACTCGTCCATCTTTATTCAAAAGAACAATTTTGGCCCGGTGACCTTGCAGAACATCTCTATCACACCACTCCTCATCTCAATTATGTCCCCATTCAATCGGAAGCGCAGCATACAAATCTGAGTAACCTCGATCAACTCAATCAGTATCAATGGGGCCGTCCTGTCTTTTTAAAGAGCAATGATGACCCTGCCTCTCGTCCACCGTGGTTGGAAGGGGAGAAGAACGTTCCTGACGTCGATGAAGAGATAACCAATGAAGAAGCGTGGGCCGATTGGGATGGCCGGATAGATGGTCAAATTCCAGGTGAAACGGAAGAAGACCGGGCAAAATGGGATGACTTGCGCCGATATGGGAAAGGCAATGAGCACTGGTTCACCTGGGGTTCACGAACGAATCGGGTTCTCCATCATGAGTTGCGCAAGCGTTTCGGTGGTCACCCAATCCAAGAATCTCTGCAGCAGACTCCAACCGACAGCCCCGGAGGTCGCAGCGATGCCCCAGCTATCCTCGTCGTAATGGATAAAGGGAATGGGGTAGTTGACGCATTCTGGTTTTTCTTTTATAGCTTTAACCTTGGAAATACGGTGATGAATGTGCGATTCGGGAACCACGTCGGCGATTGGGAGCACTGCCTCATGCGATTCCACGATGGAAAACCAAAAGCCCTCTTCTTCAGTGCTCACAATGGCGGCGAAGCTTATCGCTACGAGGCAATTGAAAAAATCGGTCAACGAGTGAGTCAATCAGTTATCAAGCGAGAGTTGCTTTGTTGCAATTATCTTGCGGGGTCAGGGATCAGGACTAACAACTCTTCAGCCCGTCATATACTCCGCCGAAGGAAGTCATGCCATGTACGCCACGGCCGGGGTACATGAATATGTTCTCCCTTGGGGACTCCTGCATGACGTGACAGATCGCGGTCCACTCTGGGATCCCTTACAGAACAAGCAAGCATACACCTATGAAAGTCGAAATGACACCCTCCTTCCCTCAACCGAGAATCCCCAATCACCAACAGAATGGTTCTTCTTCCGCGGTCACTGGGGCGATAAATTCTATCCACTCGGAGATCATCGCCAGTACCGTTTTGCTGGACAATACCATTTTGTGAACGGGCCGCTTGGACCGCGATTTAAGCATCTTGGTCGACGCAAGTTATGTCAGGGTCCGGATCGGGCCGCTTGCGTTATTAAAGATTGGATTGGTGATGAAGTGCGCAGTCCACGATGGACTGGTTCGGGTCCGGGTGAATAGACAATAAGCACTCATCCTCATCGACTCACTACCTCTGGGCCACTTTTACGACTACCACCATCACCATCGCCATCACCATAACTATTACTCCTATCATCACCCCCACTACCTCCACGCTCAACGATTATACATGACTCTACGCCGACATACATCCGATATACCACTTTGTTTGATTTATACCCACTCCCTGATACCTCTGCATTTCCAGGATAGACCTGGTCAAGAAGCATCTACTTTCAAATACCACGGTATGAAATAGATTGCCTACTTTTTTTTTTCTCTTTTTGCACAGGCGTTTAGTATATTTGATTGATTTGATTTGATTGCTAAATGGCGCTTATGATGTTTTGATCTTTGCTATGGATGGCGTGGGATTCGGTTTGTTTTAGATTTAATATATCAAAATACAATATATTAGACCTTTATCTGGCCTGAATTGTTGGTTATTAGTCGAGCCTTACTCAGATATAGAACTGAGAGCTAGAATTGGTCTTGTCGTACAAGCCTACTACATCCACTACTTACTATCAACAGCTGAGAGACTACTAATAATACAAACCTTTACAATTGGAATTGTAGGGAATCTGATGTCTATGATCATGCAAAACTTTTATTCAATTGCTAGCGAGTTACCAAAGGTAAACTCCCGTACGCCATGATCTATGTATAACCGCGAACGATATCATAACCATCAGATAAGCATACACCAATTCTTCAATATAAACAACTAACTAGGATACTCCGTAATGTACGCCATTTACCCACGAATCTCCCAAAGTCGAACACGACCTTGTTCATTCGCAACGGCCAATTGCTCCGAATTAGGCGAGATAGCCACAGACGAGATTCGACCGAGGGGAGTATTGGATGTTGGCCAATTTCTGTAGACGGTGCAGGATGGGAGGTGGACTATTCATGTTAGAATAATACAACGAGATAGGAAAAGGGGAGAATTGCAGGAAAAACATACCCAATCGCAAAGCATCGCGTTTCCATCGACTTCCCATAACAAGCATTTGACCATCCGGAGCAAAAACCAAATGACTGATTGGAGTGGTAAGTTGATCCAAAGCACGAACAGGAGAAGGATTTCTCGGAATAGCATCAGCATCAGCGTTCGCATACGCAGTAGCCCAATCTCTCCGATCATAAATATTGACCACACCACTCGAACTACCAATAGCAACCCATCTATCACCACCAAGTTGGGTACGACCAGATCGACCACCAAGACTAAGTACCGTTGTACCAACAGCACCTGCATCAACCCATCTCGCAATGACACGACGAACTTTACCATCCCACTCAGAAATCTCACCATTCTTACTAGCAACAGTCATTCCCTCGCCATCAGACCACCAAGCGAAATCCGCAACACCGCCTCGTCCATCGACGCGGACCTGTGCGATCCATTGTGCGGTTCCCGAGTCGAGAACGTTAATTAGGCCGCCGCCCTTTCGAGAACTACCGACTAAACCGACATATCGGCCGCAAGGGGAGAGCTTGAATCGTTCCATGGTCTTTTGCTCACTGCGGTCTGAGGCACCGTTGACTTTGTCTACTTTGCCAGTATCCAGGTCCCAAATGTGGAAGTAGCGGCGACGACCGGAGGCGAAGATGCGGTTTCCGGAGGGTGCGGCGAAGGCAGAGGTGTGGATTGGTGTGCGGCGGATGTGCAGGGAGGTTAAGAGGGGGTTTGGTGATGGGGCTGAGGGGGAAATGTGGTGGAGGAATAGGGTTGATGCCGGACCTGATGAGAGGAGGAGGGGATAGTGTGGGTGGAAGGAGAGGGAGTCAACAGACGACTAGAATTAAATGTTAGCTTTTCTGCTCCTCGTGGGAAGTATGTGATATTATAGCCATCTTACCGGTTGAGCCTTGCCAACATCCTTCAAACGTTGAATATCAATAACTTCCTGACGAAGTTTACGCTTTCCACCCGAACGAGCATTATCCTCGATACGAGTAAGATCCGTCGCATTCTGAAGTAATTTAGCAAGAGGTTGCATGGACAATTGCTCCTCATCATCAGAATCCATTTCCTCAGCACTATCCGCATCCGAATCAGAATCCACTTTACGTCGTTTCGCTGCGAGTTCGGGATTCGCCCAATCAGGCACAGGATGCAATTGCTGAAATTGTCTTCGCAGTCTTCGAACATATTCCTTGCCATTGATAACATCTTCGTCTTCAGTCGTGCGCAATTTCCGCAATTTAGCCTTTCCAGCTAGTGAGACTGCGATACGCTCATCATCACTGTCATGCCAGACTGCTGGGACAGAGTCTTCTTCCTCTTCGTCTTCGTCTGACGGTGTTTCGGGTGTGGCAATCATGTCCGTATCAGGCGCATCGCCTGAATCAAGGAAGAAGAGCTAAATCATGTCAGTATTGGAGCTAAAGAAAGTTCCTGGATTGGAAGAAGGAAAATTACATCTGAATCGGCCATATTTGCCATATCATCGTCATCCATGTCTCCAATATTCTCCCCGGCACCTGAAGCATCACTCTCCTCATCACTGAGTAGTGTGAGTTGCATCGCATCCGCACGTTCTTGCTGACTCTTCAATGCGCCCATAAATCCCCCCTCATCGCCAAAAAGCATGCGCTCAAGCTTCTTCTCCGCATCATCCTTATCCGGGATACTCTCCTCATCACTGGAGGTCTCGTCGTCCATGTCAACGTCGTTGTCTGCGGGACGGGAAGGCATCGGCGCATTGTCAAACGGAGACTTGGTAGTCGTCCGCTTGGTTTTTTGTTTCAGGTCTGGTTTAGGCATTTTAGTAGCCTATCGGATTTCAGAGTTGATAGAGTTATTCTGAAGTGGGTTGCGACTCCAGTATTATTTCTTCAGAGTTGGCGTGGAGCTTTGGATGTTTCGCGGAAAAAATTTGGGAAGGGCGGCAGAATTCTCACGTGTGTGGTGTATGGGGAAGGCGGTGTGGTTCAAGTCCGCTTTCACGGTTTACTACTAAGTAATTCCTATACATGAGTATTTAGATTTTTATTCTACACGATTATGGAGGAAGAGTGGTGAAATAAATTGTACTCAGCTTAGTGTTACTGTCGGACAACTGTTGTGTGAAAGCATCTTGAATGGGGCTGAATCCAATGAGTTCTTGAAGCTTGACTTGGAAATATTACCAGAATGGCAGATATATATATATATATATTTATCAGAGGTTGATAGGTATTCTATCCGATAGATTACCCTTGAATATAGTATTCGTAATGTACGAGCTGAGCTTCAAGTGTCCTAGCATTTGATACGTTCATATTGTTACAAAAATGGTGTAGACATAGTAGATTTTTACAGTACTTCTCATAGCTAAAGTGAACGGATACTTCATGTTTTAATTCATTCGATCAGTTTAAGTAATAAAATTCACTAATTCAATAATCATATACACATTTCTTATAAAGTATCGCTAATAACCATAACGCCGAAAATGGGATAAAACATCATCAGTGTTGCGGAGCACCACCATCGCGACTACTACTCGAGCTAGGTGGCTCATAAGGAGGAACCGGATTCTGATCCTCCACGAAGCCACGTTCAGACTCCTGAAGCGAGGTTGCAGTGGCATTCTTCGATGGCTTAGCAATAGAAGATTTCCTGGGAGTTTCATCTTCGACATCTGTGTCCGATGAATATGTCTCATCAATACCGGCAAGTAGAGCTTCTCGTCCCACACTATCGGTAGTTGAACCATCGGTGGTGTCGTCGGAACTGTACACATCATAGGAAAGAGGTTTCTTGATGAAAATATCGATGATGTAATATTGAATGGCGTTCATGGTGACTGGGAAAAGGAGCATGACGAAGATGATTTGCAGTGCGGTATTGCCTTCTGTCCATTGCAAAGCCCAATCACCAACTCTAACGATGAACGGGAATAATTGGATGATGAAGAAGACGCAGACCTTCATCGCGAGTAATCCTATAAAGTAGATGATTGACTGTTTGAGCCACCAGAAGGCCTTTGGTGGATGACCGTAGTTTCCAGACTCGATTGATTCTGGAGGATTCGCTAGAGGCGTATGCGAGGCGATCATGTTCAAAACGCGTAGCATGAGAATGAGAATCGGGATGCCGAGTGTTGTCTGGTCTAATTTTAGAATGGGGGCGAAGTCTTGGGGATGGCGGGGATACTTACGTCGATTCCCAGATTCAACAAGTAGAAAGAGCAGGGATTAGGCCTATACTGCGGCCTAATTTCGATTTGACCAGCCGAGAACATGGACATGAGAAGGTTCAGAAGATGAAGCATAGCTGAACCAAAGACCTGCTTGGAGACATCGAAAGCCCATACTTTGAGAGGTCGTTGGGGCCGTTCTCTCCATCGCTTGTAAACCAACGACAGCAGCGCTAATCCTCCGAGTGCCAACTGTATCAGTAGAGAGAATGAACCTAACAGCTTACATTCTCCCTTATCTTCCCCGCCCGAAATACCTGATTCTGCCGTTGATGCACCATGTTGGAGGAGTACATGTCCACCGGAAGGCGACGGTGTTGGATTAGCATATAATGTTTGTGAAGCAGCGACGAGAGTCGATGTTGCTCTCGCAGCTAGCATCAGAGGAGCAGCAACATCCATGGTGGATGAGTACAGAGCGTGCCTTCGGGATTCTCGGGTTTGGAGAGTGGTCAGAAATCTTGGAATGAATCACGGAGGATGAAGTAAGACGCTAAGATGCCTGGCGGCTCGTGTAACGCGGGGGCGCTTTAGGCGCCACTAGTTGAATTAGTGGCGGGTCTCAAATGGTCATCGGTGTGACTATGGGAAATTTATATCCAAAAATGTGAGCACAGGTATAGAACAGAAGAGAGATCGAGTCAGAAGACTTGGAAAAAGCCGAGAGTGGCAGTGTTGCAGTCCGGAGCTTTGGAGGCGGTGACTCTCTCCCCGCAGCGGGATCGACGCGGCTAGTCCGGCCCGGACTTGGGCGATGCTTGTTGGATGAACAGAGTTTGTGGTGAATTTGTTTGTGCGTTGAGTTGGTGATTTAAGCTTGGAATTATTGAAGTTGAATATTGGCTGGGGAATAGCAGCTTCTGATTGTTGAAAGGGGTTTGATCTGGGCGAAGACAAGGGGATAGAAGACCCTGGACTGGACCCGTTTTCTGCAGGCAAGTGGAGTCATAAGTGTAGTGACGCAGGTCTGCCTTAGGAGGGTGATTGTATAGTTGAAGATATTACAGTAGACTCTCTATAGAGAAGAAGCGGGCTCATAACGATAGAATGAGAGTACAGAGATGACGGAAGAATGCATATAAGATATCATAGAAATAGTTCCATCCTGAGAAGAGTCAAGCAAAATTGCCATATTTGATTACGAGAATCGGGAACATGAGGATAATAGCATAGACAAAGAAGAAAAGGTAAAAAGCAGCCCTCGCTGGGCATGTCCCTCAAGCGAGAGCCTCCTAGATTCATAACCGAGGAGTAGGATCCGTCAAGCCTCCATCTCCCTCCCGAAACGCATCATGAAAATCAAAACCAGAGGGAATAAACAAGTAAAACGCCGAAGAACCCCTCAACCATCCCGGAATCGATAGAGCAGGAAAGCCGTTGCAATACCATGCACTGCGAACCGCATGCAGAGGGCATCATGAGAGTCATCATCACATCATTCTATCCCGTGCTGCTGTTTAAGTCTTTCGAGATTCTCTTGTCTTTCCGCCAAATCCTCCTTTGAACGAACCATCTTCTCCGGCTGGTGGTATAATACTAGAGAAAGAAAATGAATGTCAGGGGGGTTTGATTGGGAGGGGAGAGTGTGATTGTAGAGAGATGTGTACATACCGACCAAGTATCTGTTCTGGAAGTTGAATCCATTGAGCTTATCGCATGCCTGCTTGGCGTCGTGCACGTCTTCGTATACCACAAAAGCTGTGCCCTTCGAGTTGTTGGCGATACCCTGGCGAATTTGCCTAGAAATATCTTGTGTTAACAGCGACTTCATGCAGGGCTCCACGTAGCTGGAATCGAAGCCGGAGATGTGGAGCGAAAGGCAGAAAAAAGATGTCTTACCGAATAGGCCCGAACTTTCCGAAGAGATCAAACAGTTGCTCTGCGGTTACGTTGTAGCTGAAGAGAAAAGGAAGTATCAGTTATCGGCGATTGAACTTCAGAGAGGTGAACGATGATCCGCAAGCATCACGCGAGTATGGTAATCGATTGGGGGACCAGAGGAATGGCAAGCATCGAAGGAACATACTTGAGGTTCTTGACGAAGAGAATCCTATCAGAGGAAGAACATATTAGCATGGATCTTTCTGAATAGGTATATGGAAGACACCAAAGTTGTGAATGGGCCGCCGGTTTTTGCGGGATGGCGCGAAAGGCCAAAGTCAAGAGGGGCAAAAGATTCCACAGCACATACCGATTTGCTTCGGGGGCGAGCTTCCGGCTCATCCTCAGGACAGAATGAAGTGATTAAAGTGGTGAATGAGAAAAAAAATTAGGCAAGATACCCGGGGTATCGAGGGTTGGAGTGGATTTTCGGAGGAGGAGGAGAGCGCAAGAACGAGCGACGCAGAATGGAAGCATGCGGTGGTCTTGGCATTTCCGGATTCGGACTAGTTCATGCCTTGTTCATGCCTGAGGCAGAAACTATCGTTGGTGATGAGGTAAGCGATCTGCCTGCCATTACATTTCGTGACAAAATTACAGCACGTGCGCCTGATCAGTACTTACCCCTCCCTACCATTTACCATGAAACTACCAGGTACTCCTCCCTTGGAACCTCCGTTATAACCGTACAATACAGTATCAGCCAGCTCGGCGACGCTCTCGTCGCAATTGAAGCTCGGCGCCTTTCGAGTTTGGATTCCCTCAACTTTTCTCTTTCAACGGTTTTCCCCATTCGATCGCGGGACGCTTCACTTCTCAGAGCTTATGTGAGATTGATTTCTGTCTTAACAGAAAGGTGTGGTCTCCTGGCGCAAAAAAGAAGAGCCCTTCGGTGGTTGAGCTGTCCCGCGTTTCCCATACCTTGCGACCTGCCCGGACTACCAAACCAACTCTCTCCCTCCTTCACTGTGATCTCATCCTCCTTTCTCCTCCCCTCCCCTCCGAAAATCCCGGATCAACTTGATATTTCGACTTGTCATCCAGATCACAGGAAACTTCATTCCTGCTGACTAGATTGTCTTTGATTCGGTTTCCTCTCTGCCCGCGGGCTGCGCGCCGCGACCCTCGGCGCCTTTGGTCTCCCGCCGCTCTCGAACGATCCCCCTCAACTGCGACTCTCCTCCGTCCACCCCGAAACATCCTCCTCTCCCTCGTCGCCGCGTCGTCGATTACTCGCTCGACTGGCGCTCATATTGTTCCTGCGGTTTCGACTGCGAATGTCCATTTGCCAGGAATGACTCTCCATTCCTCTGCGACGGCCACTCGCTAGTCCGTGTGGTCTAGGATCCCCGCTTTGCACCCACCAGCCGCAAGCGCATTTCTTCGCAACTCCGATACTCCCATTTGTCCCTTTCCGTGTCCAATATCTTCCGGGTTAGTCAAGATGATGAGCGCGGCATCTTTTCTACCTCCCCTGGGAGAGCGCCCACCGCAGTACCGCACTCCGTCTCCCCCGCGACGCGCCGTCGAACCCATCACACCGTCCACCGCAGAATTTCGTTCATCCTGGGCTGAGCGCACTTTGAATCGAGCTACAAGTGTCGATGGTGACCGAAGGCCGTCCAATCATACTCAAATCCCCGCTGCGGATGGAAATTCTCATCACCGGTCGGGTCATGGCCGGTCAAACTCGACCATTGACACTCTTGCGGATATCGCCCTCGCTACAAGTCCGACCTTCACACCACTTCCTGAACGACCACCCTCCTCTCCATCTTATTCATCCGTTCCCTTATTCCCTCCCGAATCGAACAACTCCGAACGCCCCGCCAAGCGAGCTCGATCCGAAAGAGATTCTTCACCTTATCGTCCCCGCGGCCAACAAAGCCATTCCCACTCCCATTCCTACTCTTACTCCCACCCTCATACTCACTCTCATACAAATGTGCAAACAAACTCACATCCGCACCCCTCCATCCCGGATAGCATGGCAACAGATGCTGAACTTCTTCTCAACCTTGCCCGGCCGACCAATTTTCACCCCGGCAGCCATGCCAAACGAGTCAGCATCGATGAGTCCCACCATCACTTTGGAGGTGATCTCGTAAGACATAACCGAGTTGGCTTTGCAAGCGATGGATACCCTGATGATCGGAAGCCTGCACACTACCCCGAAGATAGTCACCCGCCCTCCCGTATGAGATCTCGTTCGGATGGTTCAGCATTTGTACCACGTTCAGTGATTCGAAATGCACGCCCGACCACCAGTTCGGGAACGCTACCTTCGATTGTATGGGAAGACGAGAACGAAGATAGCTCTTCCGGACATGCATCTCGCTATACTGGGTACAGCGAGCCCCGGTCCGCTGTTCCAGAAGTTCACGCCTTGCACAAACCTTTAGACCCCATGCCTAAAGCCGAGGAAGAAGAAAGCGAACCAAACCAAGCAAGCTGTGCTGCGTGCCATATGGTTCGAATACCGGTACAGACGGACGAGCAAGAAGAAGATACCTGGATTGGCTGTGATGGATGTAAGCAATGGTTTCACATTGTCTGCGCGGGCTTCAAAAATGACCGAGAGGTGCGCACTGTCGATAAATTCATTTGTCGATCATGTCGACCAGTACATGGCCAGACCACATTTGTGCGCAAGTCTTCGCGAGCGCGGACAGCAATTGACTACGCGGGTCTCAACCAAGGCCTTGTGAAGGCGGCATCAAACTCATTAGAACACCACTACCTTGAGCCCATCCGTCAAGGGAAAATTCGCTTCCAACCAGAGAATTTCCCCCGCATGAAGCCCGAATTGGCCACAGCGGAATACTTCGAACGTGGAAATGGCTGGACTGAACCTATTGTGATTCCGGCCTGCTGGAATACTCAAGAACCTGTCTCGGAAGTGAATTCAGAGTTCGACTCTCTTGTAAAGGAGGCTTCGACCCAAGAGATGTTTGATGAACTCATGGAGCATCTCCCTGAGGAAGAGGCCAACGTCGATGAAGCCATTGACTGTGGCCAGGATCAACTAGACATGGTAATCCCCAATGGCCTTACTGTACGGGCTGTTGCGGAGCTATATGGACCAGATGAACGAGTTGAGGTCATTGATGTCAAGTCACAGCAGGGCGAAGACAAGAGATGGAATATGCAAAAATGGGCTGATTACTATGAAAGCAACGAACCTGAGAAGCCCGTCCGGAACGTCATCAGCCTTGAAGTCTCCCAGAGCAGGCTCGGCAGACTCATCAAGCGACCCAAGATCGTTCGAGACTTAGATTTGCAAGATGCTGTCTGGCCCCAAGAACTACAGGAAATAGGTGATTTTCCTAAAGTGCAATTTTATTGTCTCATGTCTGTTGCCGACTGCTATACCGACTTTCACATCGATTTTGGTGGCTCCTCTGTCTACTACCATATTCTTAAGGGCAAGAAGACTTTCTTCTTCATCCCGCCAAAGGATAAGCATCTAAAGAAGTATGAAGAGTGGTGCAATTCTCCAGCTCAAGATTCGATCTTCCTCGGAAACCAGACTAAAGAGTGCTATCGTGTCGATCTATCCGAAGGAGATACGATGTTGATCCCATCCGGTTGGATTCATGCTGTGTGGACTCCAGAGAACAGTTTGGTGATCGGAGGCAACTTTCTCACCAGATTAAATTACGGCATGCAGATCAAAGTGCTCAACATCGAAAAGGATACCAAGGTCCCTAAGAAGTTCCGATATCCTTTCTTCCAGAAGATTCAGTGGTACACAGCCTTGAGATATTTGGAGGATGACCCGGTTCCTCAGAATGTATTGGATTTGTTTGCACAGGATGAAAATGCTCGATTCCACCGCGAGTATCCCGTGTACTATGAGTTTGGAGGACTTGCCAACCATGAGCTTTTGGGTTCACCTTACTACAACGCTCGATTCTATTCCCAAGCTGAGCTGGAGGGTCTCCCGGAGTTGACTAAGTATCTTCTTCGGACTGCACTCATCGCCAGCGGTTATCTGGTTGATGGCGTCACTGTCGAAACTCGAAATGCTGTTCGTCGCTCGATTCCTAAAGGAATTACTGACCCTGTCGACATGATTCGCCGATTTGGAATCTGGGTTGCTTGGAAACGGGGCAATGAAACCGCTCCTCGATGGACCAGGCCAGGCGTTATTGAAAGTAATCCTAAGGTTTCACTCAACGAGAAGAAGCCGGCTGGACGACCAAGTCGCCGTTCTGACCGCAATATCGAAAGCCAGCGTATGTATGCTGAAAGACAGGCTGTACAGCGGTTGGAAGATGTTGTGCCCAACCTTCCGCCAGCGCCAGCGCCAGCGCCAGTGCCACCACCTGTCAATAGTGTCGGGCCATATCCACTAGAAAGTGAAACTCCAATGCCGGCTGGCTATATGCCCGAATCTGTGCCCCCGGAAGCTATGACTCCCAAAGCGCGATCATCTGGACCGCGAGGCTCCGGTCTAGGACCGAAACGGGTAGCTTGTGATGCTTGTCGCAGACGTCGAATCCGATGTCGCCATAAGGACGAGCCGGCTGATATGATATTTGGAAAACAAATGACAATAAATGGATTTGGATCCGCGTCAGGTGTCAGCACTCCGAACTCGCTTGCACAAGATGCTGTTTCAGCGTTGAATTCCTTGGCGGCCATCGCATCGCAAGCCGGATTGCAAAATAATGGCGTCGTTGGTATCGATGGATTCGAAGGCGCTGGTAAATTCCAATCCGCAGTCATGGGAACATCGACAGCCGCCGCCAATCGACTGAATGATTTGAGTCCTGATGGCGGTGGTGGGAAGAAGGGCCGCAGTAAAGCGTGTGATGACTGTCGGAAGAGCAAGGTTAGTTCTGATCAATATTTTTTTTTGTACATCCCATCCTAACTTACAACTAGCGTCGTTGCATCCACGATGAGTACGGCCGAGTAGATCCGATCAAGGCCCAAGAACGTTCCAAACCTCGCGGCACTGCCACGGCAAAGCGACCTCGACCCAATGAGGAGGATTTGGGGCTCACCTCGAAGAAGACAAAGCAAGAGAGCACGTCTCCAATAATGAACCAGGAGGAGCATCTTGGTTTTGGCCACCCAGATAGCAAGGAAGCGGTTTTGCAAAATGTTCCCCCAGTCTACGAACATGAAGCCCTTGGTCAGCATCACCCAGGTTATCAATTTCCTCCGTCACACATGGAAGAAGAGGTACCTGTCAACAAGACACTCTACGCATCACCGCCCGTCTTCCACGCAGATTCTGTGGAGATAAAAGATACCAATTCTGTATCTGTCTCCTCAAAACCAACCACTTCCTTGGTATCACCCCCGACATCGCTGGCAGATGAAATGGACGTGGTCCAGGACGGCGAACCCATGGTGTCGGTCGAGAGCGAAGCACCTACATTGCACACGCCCAACTCCAGTTCCCGTCATTCCTCCCGACAACCACGACACTTTGCCCCGGAGACGGCTGCATCTACATCTACAACAGCGAGCTCAACTACAGCTCCAGCTCCAGCTGCAAACTCCGCACGTCCGCCCAAACCATCAGTACGAACAACCCTCCCACCTCGAAGAACGACTCCAGGCCCGCAACCAACTAAGAAAATCTCTTCGCGCCCTTCTTCGTCACATGCGAAGAAGAGCTCCCCGATGGTTGAGAAGCGTTTTGACCGCCATGCGACGACGTCCTTGTCTCCGCGTCAATCAAAGCATATTCATCACCATATGGAGGAGGAAGGACCCGATGCAGAGAGTCTGCGATTGATCCGGGAACTTCAAGAGGAGGAATTTGGATTGCGAAGACGTCGTGGTTAGATTTGGAGTTTTGTTTTCTGGAGCATGTTGCTTTCCTTGTTTGTTACCTTATGGTACTCATGACCGAAACGTTGGATATTGATTTCATTTCCTTTTCTTCTCGCCCTTCACCCTCCATCCTTCACCTCTCATCCATCCTATTTTCCTTTCTCAATCTTCTTTTTTTCCCTTTCTTTTTTCTGCTTCCACTCATTTTTCAATGGGGTTTTCATTACGGGATATCATTTTGGGAGCGGGTTCAGGAGACTCGGAGTTGATATGCGTTTTGCTCATTTGTTCTTTCTTATTTCTCTAGTTTAAATGGCGTTCTTTAACCAATCTTGTGTCCTTGTCCTGTCTTCGATTCAAATGGGGTGACCTGGAGTTTGTGTCTTGATTTTTCATTTCCTT